>Ga0209137_1001893_pt1 | contig 19174 bp, 32 predicted proteins | sample SaaInl5LU_22_DNA_FD_184642 | JGI IMG/M metagenome (GOLD analysis project Ga0209137, IMG submission 184642) | Marine microbial communities from expanding oxygen minimum zones in the Saanich Inlet - ESP_105LU_22_DNA (SPAdes) (version 2) | ecosystem: Environmental > Aquatic > Marine > Intertidal... | reverse complement strand
CCTGCTCACAATATGATACACACTGTACCCGATGGCTATAAAGTCAAAGGCACAAGCACGCTGTACAAAGATGGTGAGCCTGTAATCCAGTGGGTTAAATCAGACATTGATAACCAGCGCCAGCTAGAGTTAATGCGCGAGGCTATCGAAGCCCTTAACGAAGAGATCAAGCCAGAGTCTAAGATTGATAAGCCCAAGGTTAAGAAGTCAGAGCTAGCCAATCTTTATGTCATTACTGACTATCATGCAGGGATGCTAGCTTGGCACGAAGAGACTGGCGCAGACTGGGACTTGCAGATAGCCGAGGACACACTGGTTAAGTGGTTTGCTCAAGCCATCGAATTAAGCCCCCAGGCCGACGTCGGTGTATTCGCACAACTGGGTGACTTCTTGCACTTCGACAGTCTCGAAGCAGTAACGCCAGCGAGTCGCCACATCCTCGATGCCGATACACGATTCCAAAAGCTAGTCCGTACGGTAATTAGGGTAATTCGTAGGGTAGTTAGGATGCTACTTGAGAAGTATCCAAAGGTGCATATTAAGTGGTGCGATGCCAATCACGACCCAGCGAGCAGCGCTTGGATGCGTGAATTCTTAATGGCTCTCTATGATAAAGAACCGAGGATAGAAGTGGATAACTCGGCTGACACTTATTACTGCTTTGAGTGGGGCAAGACTGCCCTATTTTTTCATCACGGCCACAAGCGCAAAGTAGCCAATGTCGATACGGTATTCGCCGCGAAGTTTAGAGAAGTCTTTGGCAGAACAGAGCATGCCTACGCGCACATGGGTCATTACCACTCTATCGACATTAAAGAGACCAACCTAATGCTGGTCACTCAGCACCGAACATTGGCGGCGCCAGATGCCTACGCTAGTCGTGGTGGCTGGATGTCGGGTCGAGAAGCTCAGGTTATCACCTACCATAAAGAATATGGGCAGGTAGGCAGCCAGACAATTAGCTACAAGATGATTGCATAGGAGGGAATTAATGAGCAGCACTGATTATCAAATAGGTGGCAACCATTACAGGGGTAAAGCCATCCAGCCAATTGAATACATACTTAAAAACAAGCTAGGCTATTGTGAAGGCAATGTGATTAAGTACGTTACACGGTGGAAAGATAAGAACGGTATAGACGATCTGTTAAAAGCCAAGCATTACATTGAGTTTTTGATTGAGGAGGCGACCAATGATAGCAATAATGGTGTGTGACGACTGCGACCAGCAAATGACCGAGGTGTTCAATGCAAGTGAAAACAGGTTAAGGGGCTGGCTATGTAAGTCTTGTTTGGAGTTTGTGCCTGCAATTGGACGCGAACGAAACTACAGAATGGACGAGGAGAGGGAACATGGCGATAAAACGGGAAGCATGTGACAAGTGGTTTAGCGATGTTGTAAGGGAAAAGGCAAACTACACTTGCGAGCATTGCAATAAGACCGATTCTAGAATGGAATGCGCTCATATATACGGGCGCAGATTAAAATCGGTTAGGTGGTCACTTGATAACGCTGTATGTCTTTGTCACTGGTGTCATAGGGACTTTACGGAGAACCCCTTGAAATTTACTGACTGGCTAAATCAATACTTTGGCGAAGCCCATATGGATATCTTGAGGGAGAAAAAGAACGGAATCCTCAAGGCTAATGAGCAAGTGAAAAAGGAAATATCAACCCATTACAGGCAAGAGCTAAAGAAGATGGGTGATGACCCAGGTTACAAGCCAGTAAGTTACAACTAAAAAAATATAAATAAATTTACTTAAATGTGTTGCAATCAAAGTTTAGTTGTTGTGTAATTATCTCAACGGCGCAGGCAGCGCTACTAACTGAGAGGGAAACATGATGTACCAGTACACAATTACAATCACCAAAATCCAAGACAAGTTTCAGCTTGTTGTTGATAGTCGAGTCACTAGCACCAAGCCTCGTTTTTTTAAGCGCGCAGAGGATGCCATTACTGAGGCTAATGACCTAGCGGCTTTTTACAATAACGCTACTGTTATCTTAGAGGTGTAAACATGGAAACTTATAACGGATGGACTAACAGAGAAACATGGGTGGTAAACCTGCACCTTGGCGACAGTATTTTTGATATTGCAGATGAGGCTACCCCAGAGTTTCTGGCTGAGTTATTGCAAGATTTTGTTTATGAAATGCTGGAAAGCGAAAGCATTAACCCTTTGTTTTTAGACCTCATTAACCTTGGTGCGGTTAATTGGCGCGAAATTGCAGAACATTATTTAAATGATATAGCCGCCTAAGCGCGGCCATGGAGGGAGTTATGACTTATTTTCAATTAAGCGGTTTGATGGGTGCATGCGGTCTTGATGACGATGCGGACTTTTACGCGTTACGCGGCGTTTACGTTGGTTTACAAAACGTAGCGCAAGCCGTAAACATTGACGCTATGATTAGCGTTTGGAATTCACAGAGCTGGCCACCAGCTCACTAGGAGGGAGTTATGGAACAGCTAGACAAACTATTAACTTTAACCGAAGGTTTCACTAATCAGGAAACCCTAGCATTTTTGGAGGATGGTGCAGCACTTGCAGCTTGCGGCATCACCGACCAAGACGCAGTAGACGAACTGCATAACGAAATAAATTCAAAATATGGAGCGGACTCATGAATAAGAAACCAATGGCATATCTTACTGACGCACAGATTCACGAAATGGCACGCGCTGTTCTAACCACCTTAGAAGTAAGGCATTTATCTCATCTTGACAAAATGCGCATTGCTCAAGAATATGCAATTGATGAGCTTGGTATTAAGCCATCTAGATCAGCTTGCGGCTTGGCCGTTAAGTTGGCAAACATGGGCTGGAATGAGATTGTCATTAACATTAAAAAAGAATTGAGCGCGTAATAGCGGCTAGGGAAAAAGTTATGAACAAGAAACCAATGGCACGCAAGTGGGAAGATGTACGCAGAGACAAGCGCCGCAAGTTTATTGAGGACGCATTGTGGTCGCTAGGCGCTGTGTTTTTCATGGTAGTCGGTGGATACGCTTTGGCTGGCGCTTGGTTAGGATTATAGGTATGGAAGACGTTGGAGTATTGATTACGACTTGCACAAAAGTGCAGATTAAAGAGATTCGCAAGCTAAGGGCGCTAGGATACCCATACACGGAAATAAGTGATAAAATTGGCATAAGTGTGCAAAGGGTTGCACGTTTTGACAGGGTATTTGAGAAATTCGGCATAGATGTTTTTGCTGACGGCAGGTGGCCAAGGAGGTCAAATGTACGTAGTGGAGATGGTAGACAGGAATACAGGCGTTACTGAGTATATACTCGGTGTATATACAGACGACAAGCACGCTGAGTTTGCAACTTGGGTTGAAGAAGCGGTAACGCCAGTTGAGTTAGCACCGAGGATAAGCTACTTCGAGACTGACTATATTGACCCAGTTAAACAAGATATCTGGGAAGATTACATAGAAGACTAAACACAGAAAAGTGTACATAGTGTGCCGTAATTCGTGCATAAGGCGAATATGTGTACAGTGAGTCACTAAATTCGGACATTACTGTAGACTTAAATTTTTTAGAAACTTCTGCATTGTGGAAGTATTGGCCAATATATAAATCATATGGCGGTCATATGGTAAGTAAATAAACCATTGGAGGGAGTGATGAAAGACTTTATAACTAACGTACAGAACTGGGCTAGTTCGCGCGGGATATACGATCACAGCACAGGTACAGCGCAGCTACTCAAAGCAATCAGTGAAATGGGCGAGTTAGCGGACGCACATGCTAAAAATGATATCCCTGAGAAGAAAGATGCGGTGGGGGATATTTTGGTATGTCTTGTCAACTATTGTAAGCTAGAGGGGTTAGAATTAACCCAGTGCTGTGAATCGGCATGGAATGAGATAAAAGACCGAAAAGGCCACATGATAGAGGGTGGTGTATTCGTTAAGGAGTAAGCATGGTTTACAGGGATAAGACCTTTTGCAGCGAGTCTTACGAGTGCGGCACTAAAACCTGCCAACACTGGGTAGACTTCGATGTAGACACAGATGAGGCTATAAGCCTTGCACGGTTTAGGGCTGATAACTGCGGCTGGTCACCTGTAAATCAAATTGACTTTCTGGAGGTGGGAAATGATTAAGTTATTTAAGAAGCTCAAACGCGCTAAAATGTCTGAATATGATTTGGGCGTTTTGGATTGTCAGGAAGGCCGACAACCAAGGCTAAACACAAATTTATACATGCTAGGTTACTCTATAGGACAGCAACTTTATGCAAATAGACATGGTTAAAACGGATGACTTAATTCCGTATGTCAACAACTCGCGAACTCACAGTGATGAGCAGGTAACGCAAATCGCCAGCTCGATTAAAGAGTTTGGATTCACTAACCCTATTTTAACCGATGGCGAAGGCGGCATTATTGCAGGCCATGGCAGATTAATTGCAGCCAAAAAACTAGGGCTTACCGAGGTTCCTACAATTGCACTGGAAGGGCTGACAGAGGCGCAAAAGAAGGCTTATGTTATTGCTGATAACAAATTAGCGTTAAATGCTGGCTGGGATTTTGAGGCGATAACTAATGAAATTGCCATGCTTAAAGAAATGGACTTCAATATCGGCTTGTTAGGCTTTGGTCAGGCAGAGCTTGAGGCCATACTAGGCGCTGATATTGATATGTCTATCCTTGATGAGCTTGATGATGATGAGGTTGAATCGTTTGAGGAAAATGTAAGGCGCGGCATACAAATTGAGTTTGAAGCTGAGGATTATGATGAAGCGCAAGAACTGATTAAGCATTTTCGTGATGCTGGAGGCTATGTTGGCGGGATTATCATTAATATCCTACGCAAAGAGCGCAGCCGATAATGATTGCATTGATACCTACAAAGGGTAGACCAAAGACGTCAACGTACAAGTTACTTAGCGCCAGCGGCTTTACTGTATATCATTTTGTAGAGCCACAAGATTACGAAAATTATGATGTTCCCAATAAAGTGAACATTATGGCAAACGACCAGGGAATGACTTTCGTTCGCAATTTTATGTTGGATTTTTCTGTTCAAAATGGCTTCAAAGATGTGTTGGTATGTGACGATGATGTTAACTCGTTCGGTGAAGCTAAGAATAAGCGCGCTAAGAACCTACCTAATGCTCAAGCGATAATAAAACCTTATGAGATATTCCAAGCCGCTCAATTTGCATTGGGTGGATTTAATCAGAGGCAGTTTGCATGGAGCGAGGCCAAGTCATACCGAGTGAACACTGGAAAGGTCAACGGTTGCTTTTTGATGAAGCCTGAGCTGATCTCGTGGCGTTACAAACACAATACCAAGGAAGATATTGATTTCATTATGCAATGCCTAGATAACCGAAGAAATTTTATATTTTTTGGTCGCATTTTTTACAACACGCCAGCAATAGGCTCAAACGCTGGTGGTTTGCATGAAATGTATAAAGCTAAGCGTGATACAGAATGGGCTAGGAAAGTTGCTTTAGATTGGCCTGAATACTCTAAAATCATAGAGCAATATGGGCGCACCGATGTTCGGCTGAACTACAAAAAGAAGGCGCTAGATATGGGGTTGCAGGTGATATGAACAGAGTCGATTTAGCTCGGTTAGAGCATGGCTTTAAGATAGGCGACAAGGTGGCTGAGCTAACGCCAAATATTACGAAAGATTCCATGTTCTATGAGGATGGCAAGCCGATAGGATTTTATATTGCTGACATTGGGGTATATTCAAAAAAAGCGGCTCAACTGGCCGATATTGCTGATTATGAGTTGCGTTCACCTCGTGTTCCAAAAAGTGAAATGAGCCGAGGTCCACAAGGAAGCAAAGCCGACAAAGCGAAACGGCTGGCTGAAGGTAAAAACCTGGTCACGCAGTATTCGGCAATCCTTGGAGCTATAGCACCAAAACCACACATGAGGCGGCCTTATCCAACCGTTTCTAGTGTTCATTCGGCAAGCAGTGCTCAGAAGTTCATAAAAGCCATGCTGATGCTATGCAAGGAAAGTGAGAACATATTGCGCGAGCTAATGCCTGAGCAGCATGAAATTCAAAAGCATTTAATATTAGAAAACACACCAAGTAAATATCGCTTCGGTGAATTGTTTACAAGTTCTATCAGCAATTTCAATATCGCCGCTGATTACCATATAGACAAGGCTAATCTCCAAGGATGTGTCAATATTATAATAGCCAAGCGCAAGGATTCTTCAGGCGGGAATACTACTGTGCCATCGTATGGCGCAACAATAGACAGCGCGGATAATTCTATGCTTGTCTACCCCGCTTGGAAAGATTTGCATGGAGTAACGCCTATAAAGAAACTCGCTGAAGGCGGTTATAGAAATACACTTGTTTTTTATCCACTGAAAGGATTTAAGGATTACGCTTGATGGCTGGCAGACCAAGAAAAGAAATCGACTGGGATACTGTTGATAAACTCTGCGCCATCCACTGCACTGGTGAGGAAATTGCCAGTGTAATGCAGGTGCATTACGACACACTAAATAACCGATGCAATGAGGCTTATGGTGTTAATTTTTCTGAGTACTATAAAAAGGCCTCAGCCAGCGGAAAAATGTCACTACGGCGCAAACAATACGAAGTCGCAATGGCTGGAAATGTTTCCATGTTAATTTGGCTCGGCAAGAATATGCTGAATCAGCGTGACCATGTTGATACCGAGGTAAAAGATTTGCCACCGATACAGATTATACGCGCCAATGAAGCTAACTAAACCGCAAGACGATATCTACTTTGATGATGCGCGTTTTCGAGTGGTGGTTGCTGGTCGGCGTTTCGGAAAGACCTTTTTAAGCACATATGAATTGATCAGGGCGGCACTTGCAGGCGGCAGAAAGAACTGTTGGTATGTGGCTCCAACTTATAAGGCAGCCAAAGAGATTGCCTGGGATATGCTTATTAACGCATTGCCCCCTGAGTACATAGCAAAGACAAACGAAACAAGCCTAACAGTCGTCCTAAAAAACGGGTCGACAATCTCACTTAAGGGTGCAGAGAAACCCGACAACCTACGCGGTAGGGCTTTGGACTTTGTGGTACTGGATGAGCTTGCAGACATGCGCAAGGAAGCTTGGTACGAAGTTATCAGGCCGTCATTATCAGATAGGCTAGGCTCTGCCCTATTCATCGGCACACCTAAAGGCAGAAACCACTTTTATGACCTTTGGACTAAGGGTGTTGACGGTGAGCTTGAGTGGAACAGCTTCCAGTATACAACCGTCCAAGGCGGCAACGTACCACCAAGTGAAATCGAGCAGGCACGCAAAGACTTAGACGAGCGCACATATTTGCAGGAATATGAGGCCAGATTCGTCAATTATTCGGGAATAATATACTACTCATTCAGCCGTGAGCAGTCGGTTAAGAAGTACACGGGCGATAACGACACCTTACATATTGGCATGGACTTTAACATTGACCCCATGTCGGCGGTTGTCGCCGTGAACGAGGGTGGAAGGCTACACTGTGTTGATGAGATTGTTATTTACGGCTCTAACACGGATGAAATGGTTGACGAGATCAACAACAGATACAAAAACCGACGCATTGTTATCTACCCAGACCCAGCGGCAAAGCAGCGTAAAACGAGTGGGGGTGGGCGCACTGATTTGTCGATATTACAGAACGCAGGATTCGCGGTTAAGATTAAAAATAAACATTCAGCTATTCGTGATAGAATTAACGCTGTGAATTCAATGCTAAGCACTGCTGATGGTGTTAGGCGTTTATTTGTTGACCCTAAATGCAAACAGGTAATTAACTCATTGGAACGGCAGACCTACAAAGAAGGAACAAGCCAACCAAACAAAGACGATGGCTACGATCACATGAATGACGCGCTAGGCTATATGGTGGAATCACTGTATCCGATACGCAAAGAATATGATGTAGCACAACCTACACGGTGGACATAATGAGATATCTTCAGTATCAGCATCCCGACTATGACAACAACCAAAACCGCTGGGAGTTTTATTTACGCTCCTACATGGGCGGCGAGGATTATCAGGATGGTAGTTATTTAACGCCCTACCTGAACGAGTCAAGCGATGAATACTCAAGACGCATTAGGCTAACCCCTTTAGATAACCACTGCCGCAACATCGTTCACATCTATACTTCGTTCTTATGGCGCACCCCACCGACTAGACAATATAACGCTTTGTCTAACAATCAGGCGCTCGATAGTTTTATTGCAGATGCTGATTTAGACGGACAGACCTTTGATTCGTTCATGAAGCAAGCGCAAATCTGGGCTAGCGTTTATGGTCATGTTTGGTTGATGGTTGACAAGCCACAGTCTAACGCAGGCACGCGGGCTGAGGAGTTAGAGCAAGGGATCAGACCTTATGTAACCTTATTCACCCCAGAGAACGTGTTTGACTGGAAGTGGGAGCGTATGCCTAGTGGGCGGTTCGAGCTTGTTTACCTGAAAGTTAGGGAGTCAATCGACCGCAAGGATGCAACCACAACCATTAGTCACTTCCGCATCTGGCGCAAAGACATTATCGAGCACTGGATTGAGGATGGCGAGACCGACAGCAAGATTGACGAAATGCCAAACCCGCTTGGGCGCATTCCCGCCGTGTTTTTGCCTGCTAATCGCTCGGTTGTTCGTGGTGTAGGTATTAGCGACCTTTCAGACGTTGCCTATATGCAGCGCGCCATCTATCAAGAGCTATCAGAAATAGAGCAGTTGATTCGTATCAGTAATCACCCATCACTTGTTAAGACTTATGACACTGACGCAAGTGCTGGCGCTGGCTCTGTTATTAACATGCCTGAAGATATTGACGGCAACTTAAAGCCCTATCTATTGCAGCCAAGCGGCCAGAACATTGACGCCATCCGAGAGTCAATCAAGGACAAGGTTGAGGCTATCAACCGCATGGCTCACATGGGCGCTGTGCGTGGTACGGAAGCCATCACCCAGTCAGGCGTAGCAATGCAGACCGAGTTTCAAATGCTCAATGCCAAGCTAAACGAAAAGGCGCGATTGCTAGAGTTAGCCGAGGAGCAGCTGTGGTCTATCTTCTGTCAGTGGCAGAACGTCAACCCAGATGTTGAGGTTTACTACCCCGATTCGTTCGATCTTCGTGACTACGACAAAGAGCTACAATTCTTGCAGCAAGCTAAGGCCAGTGGTGTTCGCTCTGTTACGCTACAGCAAGAAATCGACAAGCAAATTGCAGACTTGGTTTTAGACGATGAGTTGTTAGCAAGGGCACATCAAGAGATCGAGCAGGGAGCCACAGTCTTAGGGCAGTTTAATGGCGGCTGAGGACGTTTATGACGATTACCTTGATGCACTAGCAGACACGCATCAGGATCGTCTAGTAGAGGCACTACAGCGCCTAGAGGATAGGATTGCTGGTCTAGCCAATGGAGCGCCAACCACTAACGGCGCTTTATTTGATTTAGAGTGGGCTATTAACGCTCGCACTACACTACGGGAAATTATCGAGGACGAGTTTCTAGTTGAGGTGCAATCCATCTTAACTGACTACCCCGAGGTGGCAACCCGTGCTTTAGAGATGCTCAATAACTACGGCGACTTTATCAATGTTGACCCAGGGGTTATTAGCCAGTTACAGAGACTAACCTTTCAGGGCTTCGAGGCCATTGCCGTTGAATACCTTGACACCTTAGCGACTGAGATTTACCAGAACACGTTAACGGGTCGCAATGTTAACGATATGGTCAAAACACTGCGCCACCAAATCAACGGTGTATACATTGCCCGCGATGAGGAAGAAGTGCAGCGGCTCGTTGAGATTGCCAACAGCACTACGGGGGCTAGACAGTTAGCGGCGATTGAGAAACTCCAAACACTGTACGCATCCGATAAAGTCGGCAATAACATGCGCAAGTATGCCAAGCAGATGATCCAAGACAGCTTAATGCAGTTTGACGCATCGGTTAACGCGGCAGTGGCTAGAGAAGTTGGCGCAACCCGTTTCAAATATTACGGCAGTGTGATACGAGATTCTCGGCCTTTCTGTCGGGAACATGCGAACAACATCTACACGATAGATGAGATACAAGAAATCTGGTCTGGTGACTGGAAAGGTAAAGCGGCAGGTGACCCGTTCATTGTCCGAGGCGGCTATAATTGCAGACACCATTTCCGCCCAGTATTAGACTAAATGTTGTAAATATCACAAATATGTTAAACTATGCACGTTAAACCCACTCGAAAGAGGAATTCGTAACATGAGCGATGAAATCATGGTTGATGAAGTAGAGACTGAGACTACCGAAACTCAGGAAAGCAAGACCTTTACCCAAGACGAACTAGACCGAATAGTAGCAGATCGAATTGCGCGTGAGCGTAAGAAACTGGATCGAAAGCTAGAAGGTATAGACCTAGACGAGGCCCGCAAACTCATGCAAGAGCGTGAGAGCGCCGAGTTAGAGCGACAAAAGGAACGCGGGGAGTTCGAAAAGGTACTCAAGGCAACGGTCGAAAAGAAAGAGATGGAGATTAAAACTTACAAGCACAAGCTAGAGCAGACGTTAATTGACGGATCGCTTCTGACTGCCGCTAGTAAGAATAACGCTGTATCTCCAGAGCAGGTATCGGCACTCTTACGAAACAATCTGAAACTTGCGGACGATGGCTCCGTTGAGGTGTTAGATCAAAGTGGAGTTGTGCGGTATAATGACAAGGGTGACTTGCTGACAGTTGATGAACTTGTTGGCGACTTCTTGACTGCTAACCCGCATTTCGTGCGTGCCAGTGGTGGTGGCGCAGGATCAATGGGCATGGCAGGTGGCTCAACGCAGAAGCCTCAATCTGTGGCTGATATGGTTGCTAACTGGGAAAACGGAGGCAAAGAAGCCTACCGAGCACTCCAGAAGGCTAAATAGTTATTCACTTTTAATTTTTTGAGGTTTTATTATGGCCGCTACTACTAGCACAACTTTAGACGATCTGTTTGCAAATATCATTGCACAGGCTCGTTTCACCGCAGAAGAACAGTCTTTGATGGCTGGTCTTGTTACTACTTACAACATTGGCGCACAAGCTGGCAAAACGATTCAGGTTCCCAAGTATCCTGCAATTTCAGCAGCCGACCTGACTGAAGGTACTGACATGTCGTCTACGACTGTTAGCACTTCGTCAACCACCATCACCATTAAGGAAGTTGGTGTTCAGGCGTTCTTAACTGACATGGCCGCTTTCGGCGCTGGCAACCCTTCTGCCGAGCTTGGCACTGTGTTGGGTAACGCTATCGCTACCAAAATGGATCAGGACTTGATTGCTTTGTTTGACGGCTTCTCAGCTTCTTTGGGCGGCGCGGCAACTGAAGTAACGGTTGCTGACCTGTTCAAAGCAGCCGCTACTCTGCGTGCCAACAAAGTGACTGGCGAAATGTTCGCTGTTGTTCACCCTTATCACGCGTACCAGTTGAAAGCTAACCTGACCAACACCTTCGCTAACCCGAACGGTGGCGTGGCTCAGAACCAAGCTATGGTCAACGGTTACGTTGGTACTGTTGCAGGGATCGACATTTACGAATCAGCCAACATCACTATTGATGGTTCTGGTGACGCTAAAGGCGCAGTGTTTGCTCGCGAAGCTCTTGGTCTTGCTATGAAGCGCGACTTCCAGATTGAGCCTCAGCGTGACGCTTCACTTCGTGGCTTTGAGTTGAACGCTACCGCCGTTTACGGTGTTGGCGAGCTTGACGACAGCTACGGTGTTGAGATGTACTTCGACGCTACTATCTAAGTGCTTAGCCCCCTTCGGGGGGCTTTTGCTTTGGAGCTTATATGGCTTATTCGACCGATACCGATCTACAAGACATATTGCCTGATATCTTGGACTTTGGCATTGATGCTTTCACTAATGAGCACAATCAAGCTGAGGCCGATATTAACCGCGAGATACGAAACGAATGGTGGCACAAGAAAGGTTTAGCAGGTGAGCTAGACACTACATTGTTGACCGCATCACAGTTTAAGTTTGCAAGCGCCTATCTGGTGTTGTGGAAATACGCCCTACCCCAGTTAACCAATTGGGTAGACAATGACCGCTTCTTGCAAATGATTGATTTCTACAAGGCGCGCTATTTAGAAGAAATGGCGGCTATATTCAAAGACGGCGTTGAGTATGACGCAAACGAAGATGGCAGCGTTAGCCAGTCAGAGCGTGAGCCTGTATACGTTGGACGGTTGGCGCGCTAATGTCGTTTAACCTTAATGTCAGTGTTAGCCCTAAAGACTTAAAGGGTTTACTACCGAAGCAACGCAAGGCGATTCTAAAGAAGCGCAAACGTGCTTTATTAGAGACCGCAGTCAAAGGCACAGAGATTATTTTAGACCGCACAAAGGATGGTGTGGGCTATAAGGGCGCATTTCCTGCATACTCGGAAAGATACGCTAAGTTTAGGCGCGAGGAAGGTAAAGGCCTTACGCCTGACCTTATCTTTTCAGGTAATATGACAGGAAATATTACGGAAAAGGCTAACAGTAAACAGGCTGTTATTTACTTCTCCCGTGCGGCTGAAGCTAAAAAAGCGGCAATGAATAACGACATTAGACCCTTTATGGGCTTTACCCGTAAAGAATCCGAGCAGCTATCCGCTTTCTTTTCTAGGAAACTTCTATGAGCATTCGTGAGAGCATAGCGGGCAACATCGTTACTACATTGCGGGCAGCAACTACTCCCTCAAACATTCGATATGTTACGCGTGAGCCTTTTGACTTTAACAAGTTAAGCAACGCCCAGTTTCCCGCATTGTTAATTAGGACGGCTGGCGAGGATCGCGAGGACTCAACCATTGGCGGCTCTATGAGCCAGCGCATGGGAACGATAAGTTATGAGATTGTTGGTTACGCTAAAGCGGGCGCAATCGACACAGCACGAAACAATTTGATTGAGACGATAGAGGAAGCGTTGGACGTTGACCGAACACGCGGCGGCTTTGCTATCGACACCCAGATAACCAGCGTTGAAATAGACGATGGTTCTATTGACCCTATCGGTGGGGTTATAATTACGGTAAGCTGTACATACCAATTTACGCGCGGAAATACTTAAAGAGGATTTATTATGGCAACAACTACAGGCTCAAGCGGTGTTGTTAAGGTTGCGGCTAGCGGCGGTTCTGTTGCCGTTGTAGGCGAGGTTCGATCTTACACACTAGACGTAACTGCTGACACTATCGAAGATTCAGTGATTGGCGATACTGCCCGCACCTACAAGCAAGGTCTATCTAGCGCCACTTTAACAGTGGAATGCTACTGGGATGATGGCGACACCCCCCAGGGCGCATTAGATGAGCGTGCAGAAATTGATTTTGAACTGTACCCCACAGGCACTGGCGCTGGTGAAAAATACTACAGTGGCTCAGGCATCGTTACCTCTAAGTCGGTTACCGCGTCCTTTGATGGCATGGTTGAAGCTAGTTTTTCAGTCCAAGTCTCAGGAGCAGTTACCGAAGCTACAGCGGCTTAAGGGGTAACTTATGGGGCTTGCTAAAGAGCTACGACAAAGACGCTCAGTCAAACGCAGGGCTATTAGTGTGCCTGCGTGGGCTGACGAACAAGGGCAGCCATTCGTCATGTACTGTCGCCCTATTACGTGTTACGACCTAAACGAGCTTCAAAAGAAGCACCCAAAGTTTATGGAAAACACAACGATAGCGGCGATGGTAGACCTTATCCTCATGAAAGCTGAGGACGAGGGCGGCGACAAGCTGTTTACATCTGTTGAGGATCGTATTGATCTTATGGGCGAGGAAACTGCGGTTGTTTCCAGTATTGCCGAGCAGATGTTTTCCGAGATTCAGAGTGTCGAGGATGCGGAAAAAAACTAAAGGCCGATCCCTCGCGGGTTAACCTAATCTCGCTTGCGGATCGGTTACACAAGACAATTGATGAGATTGAACAAATCTCGGTAAGCGAATTTAATGAATGGATTGCTTACTATAAATTGATAGGCGAAAGAGATGAATCCAGCGGGCGTTAGAATTGTAATATCTGCTCTTGATAAGACAAAGGGCGCTTTCGGTTCTGCTACTCGCGGGATTTCTGCCGTTGCTGGCGCACTTACGGGGCTAAAGGCTGGTCTTGTTGCTGTTGCTGGTGCTGGCGGTTTTGCCTATATGGTCAAGTCGTCAATAGACGCCACAGACGCCCTAGCTAAAACAGCTTCAAAGATCGGCACAACTACCGAGGCACTGAGTGCATTACGGTACGCGGCTAACCTCTCAGGCGTAGAAACAAACACCCTAGACATGGCAATGCAGCGCTTTACCCGAAGGCTCTCAGAAGCGGTTAAGGGTACAGGCGAGGCTAAAGGCGCACTTCAAGAGCTACAGCTTAATGCTCGTGACCTTGCGGGCTTACCCCTAGACCAGCGCATGGCTGTCCTTGCTGACGCGTTCGGCAATGTGTCTAGCGAGACTGACAAGCTACGCCTAGCCTTTAAGCTGTTTGACTCCGAGGGTGTTGCATTAGTAAACATGCTTAACAATGGCTCTGACGGTCTTCAAGGCATGTTTGACGATGCCGAGGCGCTTGGGCTTATCATGCGATCTAATGCGGCTAAAGGTGTTGAGCAGGCCAGTGACTCGCTTTATAGAATGGGGCGTGTTGCTATTGGTGTGCGCGATTCATTCGTTGCGGGTATTGCGCCAGCGATTAAATTAGTTAGTGACCGCCTTGTTACTATGGCAAAAGAAGCGGCGGCGTCTGAAGGCGGCTTTCAAGCATTCGGAAAAGAGCTAGCAAGGGCATTTTTACAGGCTGTAAAGGTTATAGGCACTGGCCTAATAGAATTCAAAGGTCAGATTGACGGTATTGCTGGATCACTCAAAGAGTTTGGCGACTTCTTCAAAGACGACCCAAACACTGGCTGGTGGGATGAGTTTTTCAATAACAACAAAGAAAACCTAAACAGATTACCTAAAGATATTGCTCGCGGCCAACAAATGCTAGACGCCTTAGATAAGGCAATGCAAGAGGCTGGCTCAAACGGCGTAGCTGTTTATAACGGTCAGGAAATGAGCGCGGCAGCATTACGCGCGGAATATGATCGTTTGAAAGAGCGCATAACCTCTATGCAAGAGGAAAACCAGAAGCTCAGTGATCCCCTTAAAGCCATTACGTCTGGCATGAATGAAGGTGCTGGAGCAGCTGGATCATTTGGCGCGGCAATAGACGGGTTGATTGCTGGGTTGGATGGGATGTTTTCATCTATTTCCGAAAAAGGCGATGAGGAATTACCCAAGACTATAAGCATACTTGATAAGATCAAGGGAAGTTTTAAAGATACCGTTGACGCGGTTAATGGTGAAATTCCAACACTAGAGCAAAGCGTTGAAAGCCTAACCCGTGGCGCAATGAACAACTTTACGCAGTCATTTACTGACGCGATTACTGGCGCGAAAAAATTTAGTGACGCAATGCGGTCAATGGCAAAGTCGGTTGTTGATTCACTGATTAAAATGCTTGTGCAGTATTACATCACTAAGCCTTTGTTTGACGCTATTACTGGCTTTATCGGTGGAGGGACAACGCCAACTCCCGCATCGACTCCAGCAGGGAAAAGGGCTATCGGCGGCTCAGTACAGGCGGGCACGCCCTATATGGTAGGCGAGCGAGGTCAAGAGCTATTCGTTCCCAACCAATCTGGCACAATCATCCCGAACAACAAATTAGGCGGCGGTAGCGGCGTTACTGTTAACCAAGTAATCAACGTGACCACAGGTGTACAGCAAACCGTACGTGCTGAGATTGCTAACCTAATGCCGCAAATCTCCAACGCGGCTAAATCGGCAGTTGCCGAGGCTAGAATGCGCGGCGGTTCATACTCTAAAGCATTGGTAGGCGCATAATGGCGATTAACTTTCCAGATGTAGGCATTCAAGGTATTACGATGCGGTTACGCTCCGCTGTCGCCTTAAGCTCATCCCCTTTCACTTACGATCAGCAGGTTTATCAGCACCAAGGCGTAATGTGGGAAGCTGAGGTATCTTTGCCACCATTAAACAGATCAGAGGCTAAAGCGGTAGAGGCATTCTTAGCGCGCCTACGGGGTCAAGCTGGAACATTCTATATGGGCAACCCTTTGCATGATATCGTTGCCGCAGGAGCCATTACGAGCGCCTCAGCGGGTGCTACGACTGTTACGGGTACACTGACTGGTGCTGGTGCTGGTGATTACTTCCAATTGGGTGACCACTTATACATTATCACCAATGTGGGCAGCACTACATTTGACGTAATGCCCCCAATGCGTCAAGCTGTTAGCACTTCGACTAACTTGGACTTTAGTTTACCCCAAGGTATTTGGCGGTTAGCAAGTAACGAGGTTAACTGGTCTATTAACGAAGCCAGTATTTACGGATTTACATTTGCTTGTATTGAGGCGTTATGAGTCGCTCTTTATCTACAGAAATGCAGGCGGTCACAACCGCTGAGCTTGTCCGTCCGCTTACGTTTGTTAGGTGCTACTTTGACACTGCAAACAATGGAGCTGACAGCCTAGACCCTTTATACCTTTGGTCGGGCATTGGGCAGATCACTTATGACGGCATTACTTACGTTGGTGCTGGCAATCTTCTGCAAATCACAGACGTTCACGAAAACTCAGAACTAACCGCAAACGGCATAACAGTTGTCCTGTCGGGTATTGGCGAGCCTTTAATTTCTAAAGCTAGGGACGCTGATTACCAAGGCAGGCAGCTAGATGTTTTGCTAGGCGCTATGGATGAGAATGGGGATATTATTGCAAGCCCTGTTATTATCTTCTCAGGCTTCATGGATGTTATGAATATTGTTGATGCTGGTGATACCGCGACAATATCGGTAACGGTTGAAAACAAGCTAATCCAGTTTGAGCGCACACGGGTTAGACGTAACACAGCAGAAGATCAAAAGATTGATTACCCAACCGACAAGGGCTTTGAGTTTGTCGCTGAGATACAGGAGAAGGAGATTGTTTGGGGTAGGTATCAAAACGCTGGCGCTGAAATAACGCCAAACTTTAACCCAACGTATCCTAAGTACATGGCATGAAGAAATTAAAATTTGCTTTAGAAAGCTATACTCAGGTCAAGCGCGAAATCCAGCCGCTTATTGAAGAACACTACAAGGCGATTGCATTACATAAAGATGTAATCAAGCTAAACCCTGACTGGAAGCAATACGCTAGATATGACTCGATGAATGCCTTGCGAGTGTATACGGCTAGAAGCGATGGGGAGCTTGTTGGCTACTTTGTTGTTGTCATTAGCAAGTCGTTGCATTACCAAGACCATCTGTTTGCTACCAACGATATTATCTACCTTTCACCGAAGCACAGGAAAGGCACGGCAGGCATTCGCCTAATTAAATTCGTTGAGGAGCAGGTTAAGGCCGAAGGTATTACCTTGTTGGTTATTAACACGAAGGCACACGCGCCATTTGATGCAATCTTAGAGCGCAATGGATTTGAACTGACCGAACGCGTTTACTCAAAATTGTTAAAGGATAAATAATGGCAGTTGCAGCTGTTGCGGGGTTAATGTCGGTTGGTGGCGCCATGGCGGCGGCTGGCACGCTTGCTATTGGCTGGGGTATAGCGGCCACATCATTTGCAATAGGCGCGGGCTTGTCTATTGTTTCTCGTGCGCTAATGCCTAAACCCGAATTGGGAGCTAGTTTAACGGGGCTAACCAGTACAGTCAGGGAGCCTGCAACCAGCAGAAAGATTATCTACGGTCGGTCTCGCGTTGGTGGCTCTATTGTCTTTATCCACAACTCAGGCGAGAAAAACAAAAACATTCACTTTGTTATCGTCTACGCAGCGCATGAGATTGACGCATACGAAAAAATTTATTTAAACGATAAGCTAGTTTGGAATTTGGCTGGAGGAATGCAGGGCGATTGGGGCGATTATGTTCGCATTGATTTTTACGATGGAACCCAAACGACAGCCGATGCTAACCTAGTCTCTGAATCCGTTAAGTGGACTACAGACCACAAGTTATTAGGCAATGCCTATATCCACATCCGCTTAACTTACGACACCGACAAATTCCCGCAAGGCGTGCCAAACGTCTCCGCTGTTTTACGCGGGAAGAAGGTTTACGACCCAAGACAAGACAGCACCTCTAGCTATTACGATGCGAGCGTGGGCGTTGATACCCAAAGGGTTGACGATTCGACAACTTGGGGGTGGAGCCAAAACCCTGCTATTTGCATTTTAGATTACCTGACCGATGCTAAATACGGGCTGGGTGAGCCACATTCTAACATTGATTACGACTACATCGTTGCGGCGGCTAACTCATGCGATACCGAGGTGGCGATTAGCGAGGACACACAAACTAAGTTTAATCTTAACGGCGTTGTTGATACTGCCGAAACAATCAAAGGCAACATCGAGGCTATGCTCGCTTCTATGGGTGGACGCCTGGTCTTTTCTGGTGGCAAGTATTATTTAACTGCCGCTGAGTATCAGACACCCGTTGACTATGTTATTGACGAGTCGGATTTAGTCGGTCAGTTACAAGTCAACACCAAGCAGTCACGGCGCAACCTGTACAATGGGGTCAAGGGTGTTTTCCTATCTGAGGAAAAGAATTACATCCTAGCCGACTACCCTGCACAGTTGAGCAGTGCCTACGCTACGATTGACGGTGACCCAATTTATTTGGACATGCCCCTGCCGTTTGTTACTAATAACATTCGGGCGCAGCGCATCGCTAAAATCGCTTTATTGAAGTCGCGCCAGCAAACACAAATCTCTATACCGCTTAACCTCGCAGGTTTAAAGTACAAGGCAGGCGATTTTATTAAGGTCTCAAACACTCGTTTAGGCTGGAACGAAAAGGTCTTTGAGGTTTTAGACTACTCTTTACAACACACAGGCGATGGCGCATATGTTGTCAACCTAAGTGCGGTTGAGACCGATTCAACGGTTTACGATTGGACGCTATCGGACGAGCAAGTATTTCTAGAAGGCGGCGAGTTAACTTTGGACGATGGCCGCTTTGTCAATGCCCCTACTCTCACAACTTCGGCTTCTAGGGCTATACAGGCAGACGGCACGGTAGCCTCGGTAATTGACGCTGAATGGACAGAGCCTGACACATTAGTGGATTACTACGTTGTGACCGTAACCCCTGCTGGCGGCACACCTGAATCAATCAACACACAGGGT
>Ga0209137_1001888_pt1 | contig 19198 bp, 14 predicted proteins | sample SaaInl5LU_22_DNA_FD_184642 | JGI IMG/M metagenome (GOLD analysis project Ga0209137, IMG submission 184642) | Marine microbial communities from expanding oxygen minimum zones in the Saanich Inlet - ESP_105LU_22_DNA (SPAdes) (version 2) | ecosystem: Environmental > Aquatic > Marine > Intertidal... | reverse complement strand
GGTGTCGCCGACGAATTCGGCGCCCGCGGTATCCGTGTCAATTCGCTCTCGCCGGGTCTGACTGAGTCACCCATGGCTGAAGCTCACCTCGCCGTCCCCGGTCTGAAGGAAGCGTTCTTGAAGGAGTACCCTCTAGGACGTCTCAATACGTCCGACGATGTCGCTGCCGCCGCCGTATTCCTAGCCAGCGACGAGTGCTTCATGACCGGGCAAAATCTGCAAATAAACGGCGGACTGACCTTGCGTCGCAATCCGACGGCCGGCGAGATAGAACAGTACGTGACCCAGGCCGCTGCCGGCAATTAATCACCCGCAGGAACTCAACATGAACTTATTACCGCTTGATACCAACCCGATCATCGCCATAGAGCGACTCAACGCCGACTACTGTGATGCGGTACTACGCCGCGACGCCCCCGACTGGGGGGCCTTGTGGACAGAAGATTCACGCTGGTTTTTTCTCGGTGAGTGGCTCGAGGGAAACGCCGCTATCGTTGCACGCTGGAGCGCTGCCATGGCTGGATTCCCCGTGGTACTGCACAAGATCATTAGCCAACAAATTGACGCCCAGGGTGACACCGGTACTGGCCGCGTCTACCTCGAAGAAGAAATCGTCACCGCCGACGGTGATGCCCTGCGTTTCGTCGGCGTCTACCACGATCGCTATCAACTATCTGGCGACAGATGGCGCTATGCCAGCAGGCGATTCGATCTCATGTATCAAGGCCCAGGCGCCATAAAGGCCGACGGCTGGATTGGCTGCCCAACAAACGTTATTTATTAAACTTGGAGAGTAAGACATGCCTATCGTTATCGCAGGAAGCATCAGAGTCCCCGCGGCGCACCGCGCACATCTACTAGAAGCCAGCCAGCCCTACCAGGTTGCCTCAAGAGCGGAGGTGGGCTGTGAGCATTATATTTGGAGCCTCGATTCAGCGGATGATGAGATGATCTACGTCTTTGAACAATGGCAGGATGAAGCGTCTCTCGCCGCGCACTTTGCTGCCGAACCCTATCTGGCGACGCTGCAGCTGTTCGCCGAAACCTGTGAATTTGAGGCCGACGTCAACAAGTACCGCGTTGATTTGGTGGAACCGGTCTATGACACCGAAGGCGTACCAAGAGCCGACTTTTTCAGCGACAGCCCCTAAACAACGCATGGCAACTGGGGGCCGCCCTGCTCGCGCCCCCTCTCTTTAGCTTCACCCATTGATCTATCCCCATTACCCCATCCCCATTGACCCATCCCCATCGACCCATCCCTCTGCCATTATGTAAGCCGCATCGTCCACTAGCGCTAACGACATGTGGTCATTAAGCATAGTAAGACAGCCAACGAAAACGCCTTCAAGGCCTGCTAGGCAGCTGCCAGCCCCTATCGACTTAAGACCTTCGCCGTCGCGTTTCGAGACTTTTATTGATACGCATACTGTGCATTAACGGGGCCGGCCGAATTTAAGACATAAAAAAAGGGCGCTTAAAAAGCGCCCTTTTTAATCCTCACAACCTTAGAACATGTACTGCACTTCAGCACCGAAGTAGCGTGGACGGTTCATCGTACCGAAGGTCCACAGCCCAGGATTGTAGACCGGCGTGGCATCAGTAGCGGATGTTGCGCTGTATCCTGCCGCCACATCGAGCACATGGTAGAAATACGACTCATCCGTCAGGTTCTTGCCAAAGAACGACACGCGCCAGTTCTCAGTTTCAAAGTTAACCGAGGCATCGAGAATGCCATAGGCATCTTGAATCAGCGGATCTGACGAGTAGTGCTTGGGGCCGCCATAGCTCGCATTAACGGCGTAGTCATCCTTCCAACGGTAGTTCATCGCCGCCACAATAAACGAGTCATTGGCTAGCGCCCACTCATAGGTACCACCAATGGCGTAGTTCAACTCAGGCGCTTTACGCAATGCGAAGCCACTCTTATCAAGCGGCAATCCTGCGGGATCAGAAACGGTGTAGTCATCATAGGATGCATCGAGATACCCCATGTTCGCCGTCAAGGTCAGACCGGGGAAAGGAATCCAAACGCTCTCGAGCTCGAATCCATCAAGCGAAGCCGCCGCAGCGTTCTGCACCAGTGTCAGCGTTACAGCACCGTCAGTGCCTGGCAACACCACATCTTCTTGCTTGTCTTGATAGTCCGTAGTGAACACCGCACCGTTTAACTGCAGCGTGTTGTCGAGCCATGATGTCTTGAAGCCAAATTCCCAGCTCTCAACAATTTCTGGCTCATAGGGCCCCGCGTTGGCGGCACCGGTAGCACGACCGTTAAAGCCACCCGAGCGGAAACCCTCCGTGTAGCTGACGTAAACCATGCCGGTATCACTGAAATCGTAAGCCAAGCCGACCTTCGGGGTGAACTCATTCCAGCTCTCGGTGCCATCAAACACCCCAGGCTGCCCAGTTACTGGGTCGGTGAAGTTGTTGTTCAGCGCGGGCAGCATCCAGGCTTCACAGCTTGACCCCCAAGCGACTGTGGGCGACTTGCGAACACCCTCAAAATCCACCACGGTGCCGTTTTCATCAGGTACAGTAAACGCTTGGCAGAATGTCTTGTCTTCGCTGGTGTATCGACCGCCAACCGACAGAGTCAATTGCTCTGTAATATCCCAATCAACCTGACCGAAGAAAGCCGTGTTTTCAGTTTGCTGATCTGTACGCGGGCTATCGTTAAAACCGCCAAAGAAGTAAGTGGTCTGCCACGCGCTGTAGCTACTGTCCCAATAGAAGCCACCCAAGGTGGTACGACCCCAACTAAAGTCGGATTCAAGGCGAATTTCCAGACTCTCTTGATCTTCGAACTGAGGACGCGACACACGGAAACCGTCAAAGGCGATACCATCAAACTCTTGCTTCGATGTTTCTTCCATATCGCGCTTAGCGTAGATAGCGACGAGTCGATGATCATCATTGATCGCCCAATTGGCATGCAGCGCGAAAGACTCTAAGTCAATACTCGCCGTCTGCTTAGTCGATGTATAGGTATCTCGATGGAAGTCTTCATCGTCCTTATTGGCACAGTTATCCCCAGTGAGACCTAGGACCGCAAAAAGCTCAGGCGATTCAGTCAAGCAGGTAACTGGCCGAACAGGCGTGCTGTCTTTGACATTGTCGTACGTAAACTGCAAGTCAAAGTTATCCGTCGGGCGCCAAAGCGCACTAAACATCCACGATGTTAAGTCAGTTTGGCCCTCATCTACACCACGTGTTTTGTTTGTAAAATACTCACCACCAGAAAAGTCCATCACCGTTATTTTAGTTGAGATATCGGCAACCTCTGGCAGATTAATTGTGCCCTTGAAGTCCTTTTGGCCATCCTGAGCAATTGTCGCCGACATTTTCCCACCTAACTCACCCGTGGGCTTGGCGCGAATCACATGTACGAGGCCGCCGATGGTGTTACGACCGAACATGGTGCCCTGAGGGCCGCGCAGCACCTCAATACGCTCGGCGTCCCAAACGTTCAGAAGCGCGCCGGTGGTGGTCGCCAAATAAATACCATCTTGATACACCGCAACCGCCGGGTCGAAGCTCTTTTCAACGTCATTGAGCTGCATGCCGCGAATCGAGATAGAGGCTGTGCCATTGCCCAAAACAGGGTCGATGGTGAGGTTGGGCGACATACCGGCGATATCAACAATATCCCGTGCAAATGTCTTTTCGATCATGCTCGCGTCCATGGCACTGACGGACAGCGGCACGTCTTGCAGGTTCTGCTCGCGCTTTTCAGCGGTAACAATTACCTCTTCTAACTGGCCGCTAATTTGACGCTGCGCGAATGCGTTAGGCGCAGAGATCGCCGCGAGCACCATGGGAATCATAGCGAGAGCAAACGGAACTTTCATTTTCATAGGGGAGTACCTTCCGATTATTGTTTTTTTATCAAATGCAAAGAACAAAAACAGGCTAACCTGTCTTTTTTATTTTGGCAAGTGCTATGCTCAGCCCTGTTGACGGTCGACAGCACCGAGGGCAATCAAGGCGCTTTACGTATTGCATTGTCAAGAATTTCCACCGTACCTCGTGCACGGCGGGTGCTTGCAGGCACGACGCAGCTCGCAGTTAAGCTGGGCGGCAGCCGTCTTCCGTGCAGCAATTGAACAGCATCAAGGATATCTGACATGGCGATAACAAAAAAAAACGTAGTCTGTAGAGCTTGCCACGCCCATTGCGGCCTTATTGTCGACTTTGAGGACGGCGCACCCATTGCGACCCACGGCGACAAACACAATCCCGCTTTTAGCGGGTACAGTTGTATCAAAGGTCGGCGTCTCGCCAGTCATCACACGCTGCCGTCACGCCTGCTATCAAGTAAACAGCGCTCGCCGGCCGGCGGGCATCAGGACGTGCACTGGCGAGATGCCGCGGCGGATGTCGCAGCTAAGCTACAGAAGATTATCGCCGAGCACGGTCCCGATTCCGTGGCCCTTTATATCGGCACCTTTGGTTATAACAATCTCAATGCGCATGCCTTTGCACTGGCCCTCATGGATGCGATTGACAGCAGTTCGCGGTTCACAGCAGTGACCATCGATCAGCCTGGCAAGGGAATTGCACTGGCCTGCCACGGCCCGTGGCTTGCAGGCCCCTATCGCATCGACGAGTGGGACGGCCTGATGTTGGTCGGTACCAACCCCGTTATATCCATGAATGGCGGCCTCGGCATGAACCCTGCCAAACGGCTCCACGAAGCGCGCAAGCGCGGCATGGAACTGATTGTCATCGACCCCCGAAAATCTGAAAGCGCGCGCGAAGCCGACCTATTTTTGCAGTGCCGGCCGGGGGAAGATCCGCTTATCCTCGGCGCCATCGCGCGCATACTCATTGACGAGCAACGCTACAACCAAGATTTCGTTAATGCCGAGGTAGACGGCCTGGCCGAGCTGCGCGACGCGCTTGAGGCCTTTGACCCCGGCAAGGTAGCCGCGCATGCTGGGCTCAACACCGCAGAGCTGGTCAAGGCCGCGCGTATGTTTGGCAGCTGGCAGCGCGGCAGCATCAGCGTCGGGACTGGGCCGAATATGTCGGGTTACGGAAACGCCACCGAGTACCTCAACCTCGCGCTCACCTCCCTCATGGGGCACTGGCGCAAAGCGGGTGAGGTGAAGCAAAACAGCGGTGTGTTCATGAAGCCTGTGCCTGCCATTGCGGGCTCTCCCGGACCTATGCCGGCCTGGGGTTTCGGTAGAAAAATGCGCGTCCGCGGACTCGAGGAGTCAGCCTCTGGACTGCCTACCGCTGCGCTCGCCGACGAAATATTGACCCCGGGAGCCGGGCAAATTAAAGCGCTGATCTGCCTCGGCGGAAATCCCATGCTCGCGTGGCCAGATCAGATCAAGACCTATGAGGCCATGCAAGCCTTAGACCTACTGGTTTGCTTTGATCCGCGGATGTCCAAAACTTGCGAGCTGGCAGACTACGTCATTGCACCCAAACTCCACTATGAGGTCTTTGGCTGCACCGCCGCGCCGGAGCTATTTGGCATGTTTGGCGCCGGCTGGGGCTTTGAAGGCCCCTACGGCCAAATCAGCATGCCCATCATGGCCCCCCCCGAGGGCGCTGACCTGTGTGAAGAGTACGAATTCATCCATCAGCTCGCTTCCGACATGGGCCACAGCTTGTCGGTGAAGTCGTTCTCACTACTGGCCCATCCCGACGAACAACAGGCACTCGCAACCGCCATGCCCAGCGACGCGATACCCGACCTAATCACCGCGTGGTCCGCCACCTTGCGCGGCGCACCGGTTCCGGTTGTCGACGCGATAAACGACCCAGAGGCGCACAATGGCAAAATGTTTGATCGCCCCCCAACGGTGGTCGATGCAAAGCCAGAGGACTGGCAGGGTAAGCTCGACATCGGCAACTCCGGCATGCTGGAAGAGCTCGCGGAAGTCGCTGTGCGTTTGCAGCATGAGCCCAGCACCGCGGCACAAGAATACCCGTTCCTTATGATCGGCCGCCGCATGAATGAGGTGCTCAATAGCAGCTGGCATGAAGACCCCGTTCAGCGTAAACGGGCAGGACATCACCCCGCGTACATCCATCCCGATGACCTCGCCGCACTCGGCCTGCACGATGGCCAAACGGTGCGTATTGAATCAGCACGCGCCAGCATTAGCTGCGTGGCCAAGTCGGCGAGCGACCTACGCCCCGGCTGCATCGCGATACCGCATAGCTGGGGAACCAGCCCCAACGAGCAAGACGATCCACTGGGCGAAGGTGGCAATACCGGCCGGCTGTCTTTTAATGATCAGCACTTCGATAAACGCAGTGGCATTCCACTGATGAGCTCGATTCCGATTCGAGTCAGTGCGGTACCCGGCTGAAACAAGGCCGCATCGGTGAACCATGCAGCCGCTTAATCAACTCACCCTTTTAGCGACGGGTTTTGGGAGTGCAATGTGACGACAGCTAATAATAAGGACCTAGTAAAACAATTTTATGACGCGCTCGCGACATCCGATGTCGACGCGTTTTTAGCCATTCAACATGAGGACGTCGCCTACAACGTGCACGGTCGCACCCCTGTCTCGGGTCGTTTTACAGGCAAGGCATTTCTCGTTGAAACGGTAATGCCACAAGTTTTTGACAACTTACAAATGGAGACTTTCAATTTCTCCAAGAAATGGAAAATCATGTGCGCCGACGAAAACAGTGTTGTGGCATTCATGGAGGCAGACGGTCTCGCCAAGAACGGCGAAAGATACAATCAGTTCTATTGCCATCTATTTGAATTCAGAGAAGACAAAATCGCTGCGGTTTGGGAGTTCTTTGACTCTGCATTAGCGCAGCGCGCGCTGTTTAATAACCCCCTGACCAAGGACGAACCCAGCCCGGTGTCGCCCTTCGATTTTTAGCCCGCAGCGCTATGCATACCCTAACGCGCCGCGGCGGAGCGCGAGGGTTTATTGCAAGCTGGCCGGCGCCGCCAGCTTATCGTCGACGAGCCTAGTGAAGCGGGCCGCGTCGGCGCCATTTATCACGCGATGGTCGTAGCTCAGGGACAGCGGCAACATCAGACGCCATACCAGCTCCCCCGCCTCCCTACGCGGCTGCCACTGCGCCTTGGCAACACCGAGTATCGCCACGTCAGGGGCGTTGATGATGGGCGTGAAGCCCGTACCACCAATGCCCCCTAATGAGCTAATGGTAAATGAACTGCCACTCATTTCGGTGAGCGAGAGCGTGCCGGCGCGCGCTTTTCTGGACGCTTCTGAAATCTCTGCAGCAATTTCCAACAACGATTTTTGGTCGCACTGTTTAATTACTGGCACCAACAGGCCATTGGGTGTGTCTACCGCGATGCCAATATTGAAGTACTTCTTGCGGATAAGCTCATGGGTTTCTGCATCATATGAGGCGTTAAATAATGAGAGCTCAGCTAGCGCCGCGACCACCGCCTTGACTTGATACGCCAGTGGCGACAGCGGATTACCCGCCGCCACCGCAAGTTTGCGATCAGCTTCCGCCTCAGTGATATCCGCTTGATCATGGTGGGTAACGTGGGGAATCGCCAACCAGTTGCGATGCATATACTGACCCGTCAAGGCCTGTATGCGGGACAGTTTCTGGACTTCCACCTCACCAAATTTACTAAAATCTAAAGCGGGCATTGGCGGTAAATTGGCGCCTAAGGGGGCTTTACTCGTCATAACACATAAACTCGTTCGGGTTTTCTAGGGCGCTCAGGCTGCTCACTCGGTAACAGCGTGCAGCGCATAGCGTTCATCTGAAATCGCTAATCTAATAGCGACACAATACATTTGCCGGTAGAGGTACCGTTCATCATGTCGGCAAATGCCTGGCCAGTATTTTCAATGCCCGCGGTCATCGTAACGGGGCTATGGATTTTCCCGCCGCGCAGCCAGCCAGCTATCTCCGCCATGGCTTTGGCGTATTGCTCAGTGTAATCCGTAAACATAAAACCCCGCGCAGACGCACGCTTAGTGATCAGCTGCCATAAGTTTTGAATACCCGGGCTCACGTCAGATTCATAGGCGGCCACCGTGCCGCACAGCACCACGCGCGCGCCCTCGGCGAGGTTAAGCAGCCCCGCATCCAGTGCAGCGCCGCCCACATTGTCAAAAAACACGTCGACACCCGATGGCGCAGCGGCCGCTATTGCGTCTGCCAAATTATCCGAGGCGCGATAGTTAATGGCGGCGTCGTATCCAAGTTCGGCGGTCAAGCGCGCGCATTTTTCAGCTGATCCTGTCACCCCAATGGTACGGCAACCCGCCAACTTCGCCATCTGTCCAACCATGGCACCCACACCACCGGCCGCCGCGTTAACCAACACCGTGTCACCCGCTCGCGGCATACCCACGTCGAAAAGACCAAAATAGGCGGTCAGCCCGCCGGGACCCAATGCGGCCAGCAACTCAAACAGGGGCAGGTCATCGAAAGGCTCAACAATATTAGAAACATCCGTTCCATCAAGCGTGCTATATCGCTCCCATGCGGTGCGCGCCATGACCCAGCGGCCTACCGGATAAGCGGAATGTCGAGAGGCGATGACCTCTCCTAAGACGATACTGCTAACCGGCGCGTCAAGCGCCATGGCAGGCATGTAGTTATCGCCCGCACCGGCATTCATCCACTGGCGAAAGCCGGCGTCTAGTGACAAATAGTGATTGCGCAGCCGGAACTCGCCTTCGCCAATCGGAGCGAGGCTTTCTGTTCGGCAGCCGAAGTCGGCTGCGCTGACTGCACCCGCTGGGCGCCGCGCGAGGGTAATCTGCGTATTGGTAACCGACATCGCTAGGGCGCCTCCACTTGCAGCCGCTCTGGCGTGTACCAGATGGGCGAGGTATAGGCGCGCTCTTGAATGGTCGCAGGTACATCAGACGGCAATGCCACACCAAAACGCGCAGCGTCATAGGTTGTCCATCGCGGCGTTGGTATTTCGATCACTCGCGCGTAATAAACCGCCGCCTCCTGTGCATCAAATTCAGGGTCTTGCCACCAGCCGGTCAACTGTTGTGCGCCTTGCGAATTATCATAGGTTGCGGCACTGACATTGACCGTCGACACCACTGGCGGCAGCGCGTGCGTGACGGGATCCCGCACACGACCGGGCGACCAAGCAACATCATAGATTTTTTCGCGCCGCGCGCCGGTCTGGTCAATCCAGCCTTTAACAATTTGTACTCGATCCAGCGCAGCGCCCTCGGGGTCCGCTTGCGCCGAGAGTATGAACTTCGGTGCGTCTGCCGTTCTCGGCGGTAAATCGCCACCCATCGGCACGCCATTTTGGTATGCCGTTTCAATCATATCGGCGCTATTAATGATTGCTTCATCCAGCGCCCAGCCGCCAAAAAAGCGCACCGCGATTCGCGGCCCGGTGGAGGCATAGACCTCCTTGCGCGCCAACGCATCGAAAATAGCTTCTCGGGTGTTGGCCGGCGCCCACACCGCCGCATAACCGGAAGCCGTAAGATCCCTATTAGCCCAGAGCACACCGCCCATCTTATTGGAGAGCCTCAGTGCACTCGCCTCGGAATCGGGAAACTTACCTTGGTAATTATCACTGTCCGCAGTGGCCATGCCTGTATGCGCATCGGTACTACCGATCATGCCGAATTTAAATGGATTGCCGCCGATTCGCTCCTGTAACTGTAGACCCACCTGCAAGACCGGTCGCACGTATTCGTGGGAGTACATGTCGACGAGCTTTGACGCATCCTTAGGTGTCCCGCCGATATTGGTCTTATCCCAGTTCTCGAAGTCAGCAAACGGATCCTCGGGAGAGAGCAGTGGGTGGGCCTCGGCGTCACCTTTAACCTGGGTCATCTCCACGACCGGCTCCCAGCGCAGACGACGCGACACATAGTCACCATCAATCGGCTCACCGTTCATGCGCTCCTCGGCAAACATCAAGCCGTCACTCAAGTTTCCGTTATGCGGGATCGCCATCACTTCGCCGCCGGTACGTGTTGTCCACGCCTCTAAGTGGTTCCACAACGCCTCTGGATCTGAGGTGCCCGTGGAAGAAAAAGGTACAAACTGGCGAACGGTTGCCCCGCCATCGCGAAAAATCACATTGCGGTGTAAATTCCTACCCGCATCCATCGCGGTCCATTCATAGCCAATAAATGCAGTGAAAGCTCCCGGTTCGTTAAAGGCTTCAGCGACATCATTGATGTGTTCCCAAACGCTGAACGCAAATTGCTCAGGTACGATTAAATCAGGACTACCTTCGCCAGCGATCGAGGCGACGAATTCGTCGAGCAACTTGGGTAACTGGCCATCTTCGAGCCATCCTAACCACCGCGCGGCGAATTTCGCCTGGAGCAGAGACGGGTCTTTTGCGGTCAACCCCCGCATCACACCCAAAAATTCGGCGTGATCTGAAACGAGTAAAAAATCGAGCGGTCGATCGAGCTGCGCAGTCAAACCACTGGCGGTCGTTATCGCCTCACCACGCGCAAAGGCAAAAGCGCTCTCTGAGCTGACAGTCTCGTTCCCAAATGCAAAGGCATCAAACGACAAATTGGAGTGAACGTGCAGATCGCCCCAGAATAACTGGTTCGGCTGCGGCGGCGTAGGCATTGCCCCATTGGAGTGCTCGACCATGGCGGTCGCGGCTATTTCCTCATTCTCAGCGGCTGCCTGGTAGCCAGGCCAGAAAACCGCCAATACCGCTATTGTCAGCCACGCGTAAGATCTAACTCGGCTAATTCTCGGGGTAAGTGAAACCTGCATTCTCAACGTCCCTTGCTTATTTGCTGTCCAATGCTCGTCACACGACAACCCACTGAGGTGTTGTCCTGTAGCACTCAAATTACCGTTTCAACGCGCCAGTGATCAGCGTAGTGCGCAGATCTAAGGTCTTCTGGTTTCGTCAACCAACAACGCGCCACAGTCCGATCGGAGGCGGCAACGTGCATGGCCATTGATCAGCGCATATTCGCTATCAGCGAGGCGCACTGCTCACAGCGGTTGATCAATCAAGTTGACGATGGTTTTGCCGAAATTGCGCCCCGCGAATAGATCAGCAAAGGCCTGAGGCACACGCTCGATGCCGTACAACATGTGTTCAGGCGACTTAATTTTACCTTGCGATAAATAACCACCGAGTGCAGCCATGGCTTCGCCATAACGATCGTGACGCAGGTGTGTCATAAAACCCTGAATCTTCAACTCTTTAGTCACCACATCAAACATGTTGGACGGTCCCGGGAGTGGCTCGTCAGAACCATATCCGGATATCGCACCACACAGCACAAGACGTCCGTGGGGATTCATCGCGGCAATCGCCGCTTCGAGTACAGAGCCGCCTACATTGTCAAAAAACAGGTCTACGCCATTGGGACAGCGCTCAAGAATAGACGCCAGCAGCGGTTCCCCTTGGCGCCGGATCACTGCAGCGTCATAACCCAATTGCGTGGTTATCCAATCAGCCTTGGCCTGCGAGCCGACGATGCCGACCACATAGGCGCCCTGAATTTTAGCCAGCTGACCCGCTATCGAGCCCACTGCCCCGCCAGCGCCGCTAATCAGCACGCAATCACCGGGCCCCGGGTGACCGATATCGGTCATGCCAAAATAGGCCGACATGCCGGTATCTCCCAAGACACCCATGTAAGCACTCGGCGGAAATGCTAAATGCGCCGGCAATCGTGCAATAAAGTCGCTGCCATCACTGACCGAGTACTCCTGCCAAGCGAAGCGCGCCATCAACTTATCGCCTGCCGTGTAATCGGGGTGACGACTCTCAATGACCTCGCCTAAGACGAGCCCCATCACAGGGCTGCCTAACGCCATCGCGGGCAGAATGTCATCGCCCGAATTTTCATTCATCCAATTGCGAAAACCCGCATCCAACGAGACATAGTGATTACGGCAGCGGAACTGCCCCGCTTCGAGCGGTAAATTGTCGGATGTTTGCAGCGCAAAATCAGTCACTTTAGGCGCCCCATCTGGACGCTTAGCAAGGACGATTGAACGATTTTCGGCTAACACTTTCACTCATCAACTCCCGCGGTGGTAGGTAATTTAGGTGCTTATCAGCGACAAAAAACCACGCAAGCGTGGTTTTTTGTCGCTACTCACAGTGGCTATCCTTTAAAACTCATAGCCAACCGTCATGCCCAAAGTACGGCGCGGTACGATGTCGGCAAACGCGAAAGCACCCGCATCAAACGGACGCGCTATGCGGCCACCGTCTTCGAGAACATCGGTGCCATAAACCCGCACCATGACTCTACCCTTACCCAAATCGGCGGTGTAGGTGGCAGACAAATCCAGCACTTCATAGCTCTCAACCAACATGTTGGGGCGATCTTCAGGCGCGGCAAGCGAGTATTGCGTCCAATCGGTGCGCCCCCAAGAATCATCGGTGTATTTAAAGTTGGCGTTGAACGCCACTTCACCACCCATCATATTGGTCAGGTATTCAGCGCCAAGCGCTGCGGTCACCTCGGGCGCCCAGGTCACTTGAGCGATGTCTGAAATATCACCATAACCCGCATAGTCAAACTTACTGTAGCTTGAATCCAGTGTTCCCAGCGCAAGGCGCAGAGTCAGATTATCCGTAGCGCGGGCCATGGCTTCAATTTCAATACCGCTGTTTTCGACTTCGCCGGCGTTGAAGACAAAGGTACATGTTGGGCCGCCACAATCTTCAGGCTGACCTTCGTAAATGAAGCTGCCATCACCCGCGGTAACAACGGCCTCCTGCTTGTCTTCATAGACAGAGTTGAAATAGGTCACGTTCAAAGTGACGCGATCATCCATAAACTCAGAGCGAACACCTACTTCAAATGTTTTTACCATCTCGGAGTCGTATGGGCCTACTGTATTTTCGGTAGTACCACGCGAGTTGAAGCCACCTGAACGAAAACCGGTCGAGTAGGACGCATAGGCCATACCGAAATCGAGCTTGCGCTCTAAAATAAGACGATAGGTTATTTCATCGTCTTTGAAGCGGAAGTCGTCGCCATTTGGGAATGCTGCCGCTGTGATCGAGAAATCTTTTTCTTCCTCGGTGTAGCGCGCGCCCGCGGTGAGACCCCAGTTATCAGTAATATCCCAAATAACCTCACCATAGACCGCGCGCGCATCTAGATCTTGCTGTGACTCGATCACCTGCACAGGACCGGTGCTAAACGGCGCCTTCGAGGTCATCATATACACGCCCGCCACATAGTTGAGCCGACCGTCGAAGTTAGATGACACGGTGAGTTCCGTCGACGCTTGCTCGAACTCCTGCTGGCGCAATACGGGGAAGAAGCAAGGCCCAGTAGGGTTTGCATTTGTGCCGGTACCAAATGGGAACAGGCCGCCTGGCGCGCCCCATGAGCAGATATCCATTTCCTCTTTGGTTTCCATTTTCGAGGTAATGAACTTGATATCGTGGTTGCCCACGGAGCCATTGAGCGTCAGGGCATAGTTATTGCCCTGAATCATGCTCATAAACTTGCCGGCGGAATAGGTCGTTGTATAGTCGTTTGCCGCCGATAGATTACCGGAGTTGGCAGCGCCACCAAAAGCACCTAGTGAATTGTAGGGCGGCACACTGATATTCAACTGATCTACCAAGCGCGTGTTGTCGTTGTAGTTATCCCAAGTGAACTGGGCACTAAAGTTGTCAGTAAAATCGTAGAGCACTGACACTGTGCTGCTGACAAGATCACGGTTATCTGGATTTTCTCCCCGCGTCACGTTGTCGGTAAACGCGTCGCTATTGAGTGAACGCGTCGCAATTTTCAAACCGCCGCGCTCGCCGAGGGGCATATTGACCATCGCTTGCAGGTCTTCACGATTGTACTCGTCGAAATTCGCCTGCAGCTTTAAGCCGAACTCCTTTGTGGGCTTGGTTCTATTAATATTAATGACGCCGCCAATGGTATTGCGGCCAAAGAGCGTGCCCTGGGGGCCCCTCAGTACCTCAACGGACTGGATATCAAATAAATCCACGTTAGCGCCGGCTGTCGAGGCTAAAAACACACCATCGATCGACACTGCTACGGTCGGCTCAAAAGTCTTTTCAAGATCATCAAGGCCCACGCCGCGGATTGAAGCACTGAGCGCGGAGCCCGCGAAGGGTTGCGCGATAAGCTCGACGTTTGGCGCCAGCTTCTTCAGGTCGACCACACTGGTAATAATACCGCGCTCGATCTGACCCGCTGACAGCGCAGTCACCGCCACGGGTACATCTTGCAGTGATTCGCTGCGCTTGCGTGCTGTCACAACGACCTCCTCAAGCCTCATCGTGTCTTGTTGCGCATAAACTGGGGAAACACTGACAAACGGCGCCACAGCTATCCCTGCGGCAGCCATCAACCCACGGTGGATTTTAGACTTATTTAACATTTTGATCTCCCTGCGATTTTTATTAAACATTATTTTTGTATTGTGATTGCGATGTCGGTGCAAATAAAAAAACAAACCGAACGGTTTTTTTTAGACTATCCTAGAAACACAACCACCGTCAACAGGCTAATGCCCGGCGGCGATCCTAGCCCAGCAACAGCACTTACAACTTCGGCAGCGGCGTCGCAGCGCAGCACTTCCACTCGAACATCGCGCTAGGGCGTCGCAGCGCAGCACTTCCACTCGAACATCGCGCTAGACAGCCGCTAAACACGGGCACATTGACCCGCGCTGCCTCGCCATGGCTCGCGGCTTTTTGGACGGGCACCAAGGTTGTTTGATAGGGTAACGGGCCCAATCATCATCTAAACCAAAGGAGTTTCACGATGAGCCAGGCAAAACCGGGCGATACTGTCCGAATTCACTACACCGGCACCTTGAACGACGGCACCCAGTTCGACTCTTCCGTTGGTCGCGACCCACTGGAATTTGCCGTTGGCGGCGGCATGGTTATTCCGGGCTTTGACAGTGCCGTACAGGGCATGACGGTTGGCGAGAGCAAGTCTTTTACCATCGAACCTGAAGAGGCTTACGGCACCAAACAAGACCACTTGATCCAAGAAGTACCGCGCGGTGCACTACCCGAAGGTCTAACACCCGAAGTCGGTATGCCACTGCAAAGCCAAAGCCCCGACGGACAGATCATGGACCTGGTGATTACCGAAGTCACCGACGACACAATTACCGTAGACGCCAATCATCCTTTGGCAGACAAAGCGCTGACTTTTGATATTGAACTGGTAGCCATCGCCTGATTAGACGCTGAGCAGCCGACAGCGCATTAACTTCCACGGGCCGCTCATCGCGTGGCCCGTTTTATTTCGCGCTTGATAATACCCGGCCTTCGGACAATAAAATCCGTGCGCAAGACCCGCGATCGCGGTATCGAAGCAATATCGCCCAACGCGGAAACACTACGCTCGAGGAGCGACAAAAATGGAGCTGGCGAGAGGAATCGAACCCCCGACCGGCTGATTACAAATCAGCTGCTCTACCTACTGAGCTACGCCAGCTAAGCGTGTGCGGAATGTCGTTGCGGACAATCCAAAATCGAAGAGGCGCGAATGATCCACGGATACGCCTCTCAGGTCAAGCGCAAAGACAACCATTTACGCAAGCCATCAAAAACCAAATGGGGGCATGGCTCCCCATCAAGACCTAACGCCATCAGCGCAGGCCCATCACCACCGGTTACCATTACGCGGTGCGCTGGATATTTCATCACAATTTGCGCAATAGCACCAAACCCGGCAGCCCAAACGCCCGCCGTGACACAAGCCGCAGTCGACTGACCCGGCAATAGTGTCGTCGGCGCGCTCTCGGAAAAACGAATGCGATCGGTATTCGATAAAAGCGACGTAGTCATCATGCCAATGCCGGGTAATATATACCCTCCCTGATGACCGCCAGAGGCGTTAACGAGATCGATAGTAATCGCCGTACCCGCGTCCACCACGCAAACGGGCCCAGCGCCGGGCTCAAAGGCACCGAGCATCGCGAGCCAGCGGTCGGCACCCATGCGTTCGGGTTCGGCATAGCTGTTGCGCAGTGGCCCTGTTGCCGCCTCGGACCGGACAAAGGCAATACTGGCCGTTGTCACCCTGTTTAGCGCCGCGGTGAGCTGCTGCTCAAACTGCTGCCCTGCCACACTGGCAATGACGACCTGTGAAATGTTCGCAGCCCTACCCGCCAGCGAATCGACTAAGGCGTCTGGAGAGCGGCCGCAGCGCGTTACAGCGCTCACAACGCCATCGATCTCTTCGCACCACTTAATCGCGGTATTGCCAATATCTACAAATAATGGATTCACGACCGCTCACTTTTACGCAGCGTAGCCTCGCCACCAAACACCGCCTCTAAACCCGCCGAAGTGCGAACCAGCAAGGCACCCTCTTCATTAATACCTGCACCGACACCCTCGAGCTTAACGAGACTATCGATAACGACAGGCCTACCCAACAAATAATCGCGCTCACTCCAGCGCGCGTGCCAAGGCATAAAACCCGTGTGCTCGTAATCCTTTGCCAACATAACAAGCTCGGCTAGCAGTCGGCCAGCTAACTCGCTACGTGACACCGGCTTTGGGGCAACGGCGCGAATATCGCACCAGGGCTGATCAATGTCCTTGGCCTGATCAACTGGCATGCCCACGTTCAGGCCAACACCAATAACGACCGGCGTGTCCCCTGCGGGCTCTCCGGCCATATCGATCAGGATACCGCCACATTTTTTGCCATCTATATAAATATCATTCGGCCACTTTAGCTCTGTGTCTAAACCCGCGCAGACCTTGATGGCATCTGCCACCGCAACGCCGACGGCTAAGCTAAGCCCCTGTAATGCACGAGCGCCGCCCGCAAAATGCCAACCCAGCGACAAATAAATATTGTGGCCAAACGGGCTCACCCACGCGCGACCCAGCCTGCCTCGACCCTGTGTCTGCTGCTCGGCAAAAAGCGCCGTACCGTGAATACGAAAATTCCGCGACCGATCGATGAGCACTTGGTTGGTCGAATCGCAGCTCAGGGTGATTTCCAGGGCGTTAACATGATCTGCAGCGGCACCTAAGGATTTGCGTAAAACGCCCTCATCGAGTAAATCCAGAGGCACTTCTAGCCGATAGCCGTGCTGTGACTTGATCACACTTAAGCGCATCGATTCAATCAATGCCAATTGCTCCACGAGGTTACAACCGATCTCGTCTAACGCCTGTCGCAACGTCGCAGCCTCGTGTACCTGGCCGTCGGCTAGGATTTTTAATAATGGATATGTGGTTATCACGTACTCTATCTCTAAACGTCTACAACAATTCACCGAAGATTGGGCAGGGCCTTGTTATCTGGTTAAATGGCGGTGAGGCAAAAGCGTACTTAATACAAGGCGCGTCCAGCGAATCGAGTGCACGCAATGTATAAGAAACAGGAGCATATTCGAATTACGCGGCGAGCGCACCGCTGGTGGCGTATATCAAAAGCTCAGCCACCTAAGGCGACGGCCCGCGAGCAACGCTTGACCTATTGGTCTGCGCTGAGCCAGTTGTTGGCCATGCTCTTGGCGCTGGCGGCAGGGGTGATGCATATCGGCCATCTTTGGCTAGCGCCGCTGGCAATTGACACACTGCTCGATGCTGGGCGCGGCGTGATTTTATTGTTGATTGCGCTAGGGCTCATGGGTAGCGCACGATTGAGTCTGATTCTGGCGTGCTTGATTTGTGCGGGCAGTTTGATTGACCTGGTCGGGATGTCGAGCACTATGTCGCCGATATCCTGGGTGGAGCTGTCGCTGCTAGGCTTTGCGCTCATCGCATTATTACTGCAATCAGCAGTGTCTGCAGAGGACTGATCTTTGTTTGGAATTGATCCACTACTCATTTTGATTGCCTTGCTGTGCGGCATTGCGAGCCGCGCTGCTGGATTTCCGGCACTGATTGGCTACCTAGCAGCCGGCTTTGTCTTACACGAACTCAAGCTAGAACCCGGACCCTTACTCGCCACCCTCTCAGAACTTGGCATCACCTTGATGCTATTTACCATCGGACTCAAATTAGAACCTAAAAAGCTGTTAGAAACGCAGGTTTGGGGCACCACCATTGCCCACATGTTAGCGACACAAACCTTGGTCTTTTTGGTTATTTACGTACTCAATCTACTGATCCCCGGCGTCGGCTTGGACCTAGCAGGCATTGCCATCGTGGCCTTTGCGCTGACGTTTTCAAGCACTGTATTTGTGATTCAAACCATGCAAGAGCGCGGCGAATCAAGCTCTGGCCACGCCGCTTTAGCCATTGGCATCTTGATTGTGCAAGACCTCGTCGCCGTGGGCTTTCTGGCGATTAGCGCGGGCAAAGTACCGCACATAGAAGCCCTCCTCTTACTCCTCATCATTCCACTCAGGCCGTTGATTTTACGAGTGCTCAAAATTGTTGGCTACGGCGAATTACTGACACTTTGCGGACTCACCCTGGCGATCGGCTCTGCACAAGTGTCAGATGCGGTGGGCGTCAAAGGGGATCTCGGCGCCCTACTCGTCGGCGCGGTGCTGGCTGGGCACCCCAAGTCAAAGGCCATGGCCGGCAATCTGATGCAGCTCAAAGACTTATTTTTAATCGGCTTCTTTTTATCTATCGGGCTGGCCGGCTGGCCGTCGATGACCCTTGTGGTGATTGCCGTACTGATCGGTCTTGGCGCCGTATTCAAACCACCGCTATATTTTTGGTTGATGACCCGCTTTCATACCAGCCCCCGTACCGCGGTGCTTGCCGCCGGCTCACTGGGAAATCACAGCGAATTTGGCTTGATCGTTATTGCGGTGGCAGCAACGGCACACTGGGTCGACCCGCAGTGGACCGCCGCTCTATCGATCGGCATTGCCGTCAGTTTTGTGGTGGCCGCACCCATCACCGGGGCTGCGCACGGCTTCTACCAGCGGCACAGGGACAAGCTACTCAGCTTTAGGTCTGACAAGCTGCTCGACAGTTACGAACCGACCAATGACGTCAAAATCGTAATCCTAGGTATGGGCCGTGTGGGCACCGGCGCCTACGAGTCGCTGGCGCCGCGCTTTGGCAGCCAAGTACTCGGCGTCGAAAGCACCGACGCCCGTGTCGAGGCGCATCGTGCTGAACAGCGTCGCGTGGTTTGCGCGGACGCCTCGGATCCGGATTTTTGGCAGCGCGTTGACCTAAAGGAAGTTCAGCTGGTCATGCTGGCACTCACCAATCACCCCGAGAACATGTTGGTGGCACAGCTACTGCGGTCGATGGGCTATGAGGGCGCACTAGCGGCTGTTGTCAGACACGCAGAACATGCCGAAGAAA
>Ga0209137_1001885_pt1 | contig 19205 bp, 20 predicted proteins | sample SaaInl5LU_22_DNA_FD_184642 | JGI IMG/M metagenome (GOLD analysis project Ga0209137, IMG submission 184642) | Marine microbial communities from expanding oxygen minimum zones in the Saanich Inlet - ESP_105LU_22_DNA (SPAdes) (version 2) | ecosystem: Environmental > Aquatic > Marine > Intertidal... | reverse complement strand
GTTGCATCACAGCCGCTTGAGCGGCTTGAGCCTGTTGCATCGCAGCTGCTCGCGACTGGGCAGCCATCTGCTGCATCTGACCACGACCCTGAGCCTTCATACGTTTGAATTCAGCCTCTGCATCTCTTTTCATATCTCTCATCATAGACTTACCTTGTCTCTTTGCGAATTTAGCACCCCTTTTCATGGCCATTTTACCACCCCTTTTCATTGCCATTTTAGCAAATGCGGACGCCATATTTTATCATATGTCATCATTTTTTATTTTTAGTTCCACTCTTCTTAGCCATCATAATATGGTACACAGCCTGAGCCTCCTTAAGAAGTTTACCCTCAACCCTGGTAAATTTATTTGGGTCCATACCTAACTTGATCTTAGCGACGAGGACAGAATCTCTCCATTTTGCGAGAGTCATCGTTATAGTATAAACACATATTTTTAGGCCATCTTGGCGATGAGTTTGTCGTACCCTTTGGTACCTTCCCTGGGTTGCAACTTAAAGCCATCTTTAGAGGGCTTGAACACCTTCACCATCGCCTTCTTACCTTCCTTCTTCATGCGCTTCTTGGCAGCATCACGCGCCGCCTTGCTCTTGATGCGACCATCCTTCTTATCCCTCACGAGATCTTTCTTGGTGAGACCACCAGCAGTCCGGTCAGCGTTACCGTGGAAAACTTCAGCGCGGGAACCAATCATATTTACTCTATGCTTTGAAAATTTTCTTGATGTCCAAGATTGAAATTTTGTCTGATGTCCTGTTCACGGGGATTTGTTTCTCGATTCTCTCATCGTTGAGAACCTTCGAACACACGATCGATTTATGACCTTGGAGAGCCATCATCTCTTCCTCGACGCTCACAAAACGCGAACACTCCTTGTAGACCAATTTTTTGACATAGACCGCTTTGGTCTGCCCGGTGCGATGACTCCGACCGATAGCCTGAAGTTCAGTCGCGGGATTCCACGAGGGTGCTGTAATATAGACACGAGTCGCCTCTTGGAGGTTGAGACCTTGGCCACCACTCTTAATTTGAATGATGAAGATTGCACCCGGTGCAGCCTTCTTGAATCCCTCGATTTGTTTGACACGCTCATCTTTGGGTACCGATCCATCGATTCTGTAGACGGGTCGCTTGAGATTCTCCTGGATGTAATTCATCTCACCCCTGAACTGACAGAAGATGAGGGTCTTTTCATCTGGATGACCATCAATCATACGGAAAAGGGTCTCCATCTTGTTAGAGCGACCCACCCACTGTTCCGCTTGTGTCTCATTCTGCTTCGCAACACCATCGAGGTACATCTGAGGCCAGATCATCGCCTGACGCGCACGAAGGAGACACTCCAAGATGATCATGTTCTTGGCGTTCAGGGACTGGGCGTGTCTGAACGCTTCGCGAATAGTATCCTGTGCCTCGAGAAACACGACTTCGTACAATTGCTTCTCATCCGGAAACATATCCATCTCGACATTCTCAAAGTAGCATGGAGGCAGTCTCAAACGCTCATTGATTTTGGCCAAGTCTTCCTTGGTGCGTCGAAGAATGTAGATATCCTTGATCTTGCTCGTCATACCCTGAACAACAATTTTAGACAGACCCAAAAAAGTTGAGAGTGACACAAAGTCCTCCATGGAGTTGAACACTGGCGTACCAGTCACGATCCACCTGATCCGGGTATGAAGACGACACACACTCTTGAAAAGTTTGGACTTCTTATTGCGAATCTCATGGGCTTCATCCAAGATGACTCGATCCCATTGTACCATATGAAGAGGTGTTTTCGCATCGGGTCCACCACCTTTTACCGTAAGAAGGGTGTACGGTGCCAGTGTCACATCAGCTTCTTTGATTCTCCTTTCTAGACCATCAAAGATATTGATCGTCAAGTTCGGAGCGAATCGCGCAATTTCTTCTGCCCATTGAGTGATAATAGATTTGGGTAAGATGATTAGGGTACGAGGCTTCGGGTTACCAAGCATGGTTGCCACGAGTTGTACGGTCTTACCGAGACCCATTTCGTCACATAAGAACCCACCTTTGGGTCCCGATTTCTGTCCTTCCATCGTAAGCATCCAGAGGACACCTTCACGCTGGTAGGGTGCAAAAAGACGCCCGTTGAGGGTGTCTTTAGCCAAAGTGTATTGCTCTTCAATAGTCATCGTATGGATCTTCGTCGGGGAGAGGTTCGATCTCACAGAGAACTGGTTCTGGTTCTTTTTTCTTGCGAGGTTTCTTCAACTTAGGTTGAGGAAGTTCATCCAGATGTTCTCTAAAATAGAGAACCTTTTCCCAAAATTCTTTCATGATCGGGAAATTCGTATTCCACCATTCACGATCCCTCTTAACATTCACAACGTCAAACTCTTCGGGTTTCGGCCAGTTTGTGATTGCGGGTTTATATTGAATGAAGTCGGCTTCTTCTAGATCGAGTATTTCCATACAGAGCTGTAATTGTGGCATGTAATGAACTGGTACTTCACCCGGAATGATTTGTCGCATCGGTGGACATTTGATCTCGACCAACTTACCCGATTCCGTAACGCCATCTGGACTTCCACCAAGCCACGAGTGGATGGGATGAGGACATAATCCAAGTTCGTGAACAACCTCACCGTGTCGCTGTTCATAAAGTATTCTAGCCTCATCTTCATATAATTCACCATGCTTCGTGGCAGCATTGCCAGTGAATTTCTCACCCAATCCACACTTTTTCAACAAGAGACCTTCGGGTGTTTCATATTTATTCACTCCGATCGCCGAAGCCGCATCACTCGCCGTGAGCATATTGCCACGAAGTGCGAGCCATTCATCACTTTTCTGAGCGGCATATTCCCTCGCTAACGCAGCTTTAACGTTGGGGTGCATTAATAGAACCAGTGTTGTATTTTTTAAGTTGTTCAAAAAAGACTCGAGCTGCAATCTGCTCAGCTTGTTTTTTACTTTTCGCACACCCTCTACTCATGAAACAATTATTGATATAGACGTCAATGTAAAAAATACCCTCGTTATGACCAGCGACGCGATATTCTGGAAGAGGCATATTACCCGTCTGACAGTATCGCATTAAGTGGTCCTTAAAATTGTCATCAACCATGATCGAATTTAGGTTCACAATTCTTTCATCCGTATATATTCGGAGTACAAACTCTTTCGCATGCAAGAGTCCCAAATCCATGTAAATGGCACCGATGAGGGCCTCGAAAACATCTTCAAGGATTTTAGGATTAGTATTCCAGTTATTTCGAAGTCCTTTCTCGTCCATGATGACATATCTTTCCAAACCTAAATGTTTGGCAATTCCGGCTAGTGTTTCACCACGAACGAGCTTGGTACGAGCTTTCGTGAGGAAACCTTCTTGTTTACTTTCAAAACGATCAAACAAAAACTTAGTAATAACAAACCCTAATACAGAATCACCAATAAATTCCAGGGTTTCAAATGACTCTGTAAATTGTTCATATTCTTTGAGGGCGGATTTATGTGTAAAAGCCTTTTGGTACAAATCAAGATTTTTGATCTTTGTACCAACAAGTTGTTCGGCGACCTCCTTCGTGAGAAAGTTCACCATGTTGTTATGTTTAGTATGTATTTATTTTTTAAGCCACCTTCTTAATGTAATGGGGAGACAGGTACTTCTGGAGGTTGAGATACGTCACCTGGATGTCAGCGGGGGGGTCGAGAAGAGCGCGAAGCTTATCGTCCAAGATGAGCTGGCGACCGTTCTCAGGGTGCTTGAGACCGTTGTCCGTGATGTACTTATTAATGAACTTGGTCACCTCGGAGCGAGAGATGAGCTCGCCTTCAGGAAGTCCGATGAATTCGCGCAACTTAGGGCTGATTTCCTGCTTACGGTTGAAGCCGTTGTTTTCAGCCCGCTTCTTAGCCTTCTCACCATCAGGATCCTCCTGGGTGTTCTTGATCTTACGAACAAGCTTGGTCAGGGCCTTGACATCCTTGGAGAGCGCGATAAGTTCAGTTTGAATGGTTTCGAGGGACATTATATCTATCTTATGAATGTAATCTTTAAGTAAGATATATCATCAAACCAAAAGACGTAATTAATATCACGAAAATAACCAGGTATATTTCATTCCTATTCAAACGATCGAAATTCATTTTCCTTATTTTATCGGCGAATGACACGTGATCGTTTTCACCATCCTTGAAATGTCGTTTAACAATCCTGAACGGTTCCCTGGGTTCCGTACCCTCGGTTTGTCCAGGACACCCCCCTGCACAGCATCCCGGTGGGCATGGGGAAATATATCGTCCCCGTCGCACAGCGCAAATTTGCTTCTGTCTCGGGTCGCGTTCATAATCATACGCGTAACATCTACATTCATCTATGACGTCACAGACCATTTTAATATATCACAATATTATAATGGATATTGAAATTTACCCAGAGTCGGTCATCAATCGATACATCAACGAAAATTTATTTTTCAATGATGATAAATTGAAAAAGTATTATGAACGAAATGAGGCCCGTGACTTAAATAAATTTAGAACACGTGTACGCACAAAATTCGGAACGAAATCTTTCGAGAAGATGATGTATGTATTTGTGACAGATTCCATTCGTGATATCATACTGGAAACCACTGGTGAACTTACAGAAGCCATGAAATCCATGGGTGATCTCATCGTCAGTGGGGGTGAAGCGTTCAACTTATACGTGGATTATAAGGAACGTATCGTCACAAGTGATATAGACGCAAAATTTTTACCGCGAATTCCCGTAAACACCAAATTCTTCGGAAAACTCCAAGCGATTAAACTTCTTCTTTGGGATAAACTCGGTGAAATAGCTAAAAAATTGAACATTCGCGTCAAAAATAGAATCCTATCCATGCAAAAGAAGCATTCCAAACTGTTCAAATTTTTGGGAATCGGATTTAAGAAGTCCGGTCCATTTGTCACACGACGTTATACGTTAATTAAGAAGAAAAAGACTAAAGATGGTCAAAAGCCTTCAAAGGGTGATATTTTCATAGATGTCGAATTATTCGCACTCGACTTGAATATCCGTTACTTTTCACCCGAATTTGGTAAAATTGTGGATTCGACCATGGGTGGTATTTTAGATATTCCGTTTATGCGCCCCGGTGAATTTGGGCATGAAGTCGCATTCACGAGACGTCGAGGTATCACGTATCGTAATAAAAGTACCAGTAAGTTGGTGGTGAACAATAAACTATTCATCGCGAGTAAAGAATTTTTAATCGAAGACATTTACTTGATGAACAAGCTCAAACTCAGGCCGGAGAAGAAGGAGAAAGATCGCATGCGACTATTGAAACTTACACGATTATTCGATAAACGGATTAAATCGACGGAAACCATCGACGGGATGTTTAAGAGGGTTCGTGCTAAGATTGCAAAGACTGGGACCGTAACTAAAATTAATAACGGGAGGGTGTCGATGAAAAACGCATCGAATGTCGATCCGTATAAATACACAAAGTTTACAACCACACCCATGAAGGATCGACTGTCTAAACAATTCGTTCACGGCATGAAAACAATTGTGAAAAATGTAAATGTGCCGGGATATAATCGATCAAACGGTAATCAACGTTTCAATCTAAAGAAATTCGAATGGGTCAAGAATAATAGCCTCGCCTACGTGAAGAATGAGGTCAATTTAAGACCAATTGAATCAATGAAACTTCCTGATAATGTACCCATCAACAAAACACTTTATGGTTTCAATCCCAGGAGAAACATAAAGATCCCCAAGAAAGTGTTAAATAAGTCAGCTGCTATACCATTTGTAGGTTTAAAGAAATGATTCCTTACATATACATAAATGATTTACAACACCCCCGTCAAAGGTGAAGATGGTCTCTATTTTGTGAAAGCACTCAACGACAACAAACGCAAGTGTTTCGTTCAGCTCAATAAGGTTTCGGTCACCGACGTTTCTGATGAAATTGTTTTCGATCTCCTCACAGATACAAACACCCAGAAGATTGAGGCGGTCGATACTCAGAACCTAACCGCCGCTCAAGAGAACTGTGTTGACTGGTTCGGTAAGAGTCTATCCGAGAAAGTGATCCATGGTGCATATACCTCTGGTTTAGTTAACGGGCAAATCACAGGCGACCGTATCGCGGTTACCAAGATTTTTAACTCTGAACAGGTTTCCCAGGGATCTGATATTCTTCAGACAGGGGATACTTGTGACGTGATTCTCGAATTTGCCGGTCTTTGGTTCGCCAAGAAGGCTTTCGGTCCGACATGGAATGTTGTCCAGGTGAAAATTCGGGATGCCCCAGTTCCCACCCCCGAATCGGATCCAGATGAGGATACTTACCCAGACGAATATGCCTTTGTTGATGAGGATGAGGAATAAAAAAATTGTTGTACATATATAAAAGATAATGAAGGTTCGCACCCGAAACCTGATGATGATAATGGCCGTCGCCGCGTTGATCTTCGTGCTTTTCACTCTAAACAAGAAGTCTGAATATTCCATCCATGAACGTGAGTATGCTGCCCTAGCGACTGGACCCGCGGCCGGTCCCGCCCCAGAAGCTGGTGCCGATACCGTCAATGGTGGTATGAACAAGGGTACTGGTCTCGCCTCGTCGCTACTCCCCCGTGAGGTTGCCTCCGCGGAAGATTTCGGACAGTTTGCCCCAGAGGACATCCTCGCGGGTCAGAATTTCCTCGAGCCCCGTGCGCAGATCGGTTTCCCCGAGACAGTCGGTGGTGCTCTCCGTAACGCGAACCAGCAGATTCGTGCGGACCCCCCTAACCCCAAAGACCCTTTCGTGTGGAACAACTCCACCATTGTGCCCGATACGATGCAACGTGGTTTGTGCGCTTAAAGAATATACATTAGTTATCTAATATAATGACTTCTGTTTCCAACGAACTCTCCGAGAGTGTCTCTAAACTCGTGGAACTCACCAAACAATTGTCTGAAGCGAAATCTGATATCAAAATCCTAAACCAGGAAGAAAAGCGTCTCAAGGAGAACGTAAAGAAGCATATGGTTTCCCAGGGTATTGATACCATTAACCTCAGGAAAGGTAAAATTAGTATACGTAAGTCCGTACGTAAGTCGGGTATGACCAAAGATGCAGTCAAGGATGGCCTCTCAACATTTTTTGGTGGCGACGAAACGAAAGTCGAAGGAGCTCTCAATGCGATTAAGGATGGTCTTAAAGTAAAAGAGTCGACTTCAATCTCACTAACAGGTATAAAAGATAAGCCCGAGAAAGATAATAAGTAAATGCACCATGGTCTGGAGTCAGTACGTCGACGAAGCGACTATTGGGTTTGATGCTGACATCAGTGACGATGACGAATTTGCTGACAGTGGTCTTCATACCATCGAAGATTGGGAAGTCGAATACTCGGATGAACTCAATATGATGTGGGGAATCATCAGGACACTACTGTATGACGCGGGTATTGAACATACATGTGAGTTTGTAGATTTTGTCGATTTTTGTTACACCGAACACGATCCATACGTTGAAATGATGTATTCCGAACACCACGACTTGTTACTGTCCATCTGGACACAAATTCGTCGAGTAATTCACGATAATCATCTCCACGAAGAGATGATGCGCGGTGCATCAGTTGGTCATTTTTTTCAGTTCATGATACCATACATTATAAATAATAATATCACGTTATGTTAAATGCTCCCTGATATCACTTCTCAGAAAGTAGCCGTCCCAGCTGCTTTATTTCTTGCGTTAAGTCCCGGTGTACTTGTGACCACGACCGGTACGAACGTGAAGTTTATGAACCGTCAGACCAGTCAAATGGCTGTGTTTTTCCATGCACTCGTGTTCTTCATCGTCTATAGCCTCGTCGCCAGGATCATGGGTCTTGTGTTGACGAAGACTGATCTCTTGGTCACTACCGCGATGTTCATCGCGCTCAGTCCGGGTTTACTTCTCAGTATCCCCCCAGGTTCTGGTGGTATTTTCCAGTCTGGGCAGACTAGTATAGAATCCGTCGTGACCCATTCGATCGTGTTCGCGGTCGTATTCGCGCTTTTGCGTCGCCAATTTCCTCAATTCTATTAAGTAAGAGATGAAGTATCTTGTCTTAGGGCCTGCATCTATGGGAATTTATTCCCTGATCGGTTCCCTGAAGGCTATGGAATCTAAACTCGTGGATGTCCGTGAAATATCGGGGTCATCCGCGGGTGCAATTCTTGCTTTGTTTTTAGCATTGGGGATCTCGGTCGATGAAATTTTAAACATATCTCTATCTCTCGATATCCTCAACTTTGTTAAAATCCGTATTGGGTCATTTTTTAACAAATTTGGTTTTGTTGATATGGATCCCATACGTGATAAGATAGTTGAAATATGTGGCTGTGATCCAACATTTAGTGATTTGGAAACGAATATTCATATATCCGCCTTTTGTTTGAACTCATCACAGACTGAATATTTTTCAAAGGCGAGTCACCCCGACATGAAGGTGATAGATGCTGTATGTATGAGCATGGCTGTACCATTCATTTTTGCATGTGGTAAATATAAGGGAAAAACATACATAGACGGTGGAACTGGTGAGCAGTACCCGATTGTACCATTTTTAGACAAAAAACCACATGAAATTACATGTATTAAAATTAAAATGGATACAGTGTACCGTGAAAATATAGATAATCCGATTAAATTTATAGAATCTATCGTTTATTCTTCGATACGAAAACGAGACGAGTATATACTACCAGCTAATTACATAGAAATTAACGTAGGAGACACAAATGTTTTTGACTTTAGTATGACATATGAGAGCAAAATCAAACTGTACAACATTGGATATCTAACACGATAATACTTTTTTTGTCAGTCTAATATAAATGATAGACGCGTGCGATCCCGACGCGGACATAGAAACCCTGAGAAAGCTCATTAAGTTGAACACAGGGCAAACCATTAGGCTTACAAAGGATGAAATTTGTCAAGTGTACAATGACATTCTTGGGGGTAATTTGCCTTTACCCCCACTTATTATGAGTTCAGACAGAACATACATGATTGATAAAATGTCACCCCTAGATTCACGGGATTATGAAATTTTGTTCAAGTCGTCTACGACACGAGTGGAGCTCAAAAGACTTGCACGAAAGGTTGGAATCAAACAAATCGAAGGGAAGACAAAGAGTCAGCTATTGGACGCTATCGACAGTAGATTGAGATTTAAGAAGATTCATGAACCGATCAAACTTGCGAATAAGAAGAAGTTTTCGAAAGTAGAGTATAATGATACGATCGTGAATGCGGCGAACACTGGAAACGCGGTGAACACCGGAAACGCGGTGAACACCGGAAACGCGGTGAACACTGGAAACGCGGTGAACATTGGAAACGCGGTGAACACTGGAAACGCGGTGAACACTGGAAACGTGGTGAACACCGGAAACGCGGTGAACACCGGAACTGGTGGATTTAATCAACCGATGAATGTTCAACCCAGTCGTTCCAGACTCAACATACCCCAAAACGGTATATTCCCGAAGGGACCAAATTCCGGGTTTGCGATTAGAAGAAAAAATACTCCCAGTTCTACATTTCAATCGACACCGATCAGATTTAATCAACCCATGAAAGGGTCGGGTTTCTTTGGGGGCCCGAACAACAGGTTCGTGAATCAACCCATGAAAAGGTCGGGTTTCTTTGGGGGTCCGAACAACGGGTTCGTGAATCAACCCAGGAAAAAGCCAGGTTTCTTTGGGGGTCCGAACAACGGGTTCGTGAATCAACCCATGAAAAGGTCGGGTTTCTTTGGGGGTCCGAACAAAAAGGTCGTGAATCAACCCAGGAAAAAGCCAGGTTTCTTTGGGGGATTTTTTGGGGGTCCGAACAAAAAGGTCGTGAACAACAAGGTCGTGAACAACAAGGACGTGAACAACAAGGTCGTGAACAACAAGGTCGTGAACAACAAGGACGTGAACAACAAGGTCGTGAACAACAAGGTCGTGAATCAACCCAATAAAAAGAAGGGTTTCTTTGGGGGATTCTTTGGGGGTGGTGAGCCCAAGGTAAATACCATCGATACGATTAAAACTAGGTTCAGAAAAGATTTGAAGTCTCTCAAAAAACTAAAACCTAATGAAGTTGACATGTTCGTGGCTCGGGTGCGGACAGCGGAAGATCTTGATACGATTTTTGAAAATGCTCGTGTCATGGATCAAACGAGATACGAAGAGGAAGTTCGTAACGCCGAAGAAAAGGCTAGGATGGCAAAGACAGATCAGGAGCGTAGGGCTGCACAGGAAGAACAGGCTCGTATTCAGAGAGAACAAAATGCATCGCGTATTCAGGCTCAGAAAAATGCGAATAGAATTGAGGCGCAAGAACGACAAATGCTCATAGAAAAGAAAGCTAGGGCGATCAAAGATGCGAAAAATGCTTTATCTAGAAATTTATCTAATCTGACAAAGCTTACGAAGGCTGAGAAAGCTGCATTTCTGTCCCGTGTGAGGACGATTGACGATATTGAAAACGTTTTCCAAGAAGCGAGAAATGTGAGTAACACCCGATTTCAAAAGGATTTATCCGACGCACAAGCGAAACTTGATAAAGCGGCATCTGAGCAGGAACGAAGGGATGCACAGGCTGAACAGGCTCGTATTAAAAAGGAGCAGGAGAAGGCTAATCTCGAAGCGCAGAAAAATGCGAAACGGATGAGAAACCAAGAATTAAAGGCAAAAGCGAATGAATCGAAGCTCGAAGAAAACAAACGACGTCTCGAAATTAAACAACGAGAAACTGCTATGAAGAATGCTAGGAATTCTTTTAGAAGGTCTCTCGACACACTCAAATTAAACAAGGCACAGAAAAACGCGTACGTGAGTCGGGTCAAGAATATTGGAAATATTGATGATATTTTCGAGGAAGCTCGGACTGCGAGTCAACAAAAATACGAACAAGAGATCGCGAATGCCGAGGCCAAGGTTGCGAAAGCGAGGACAGAACAGGAACGAAGGGATGCACAGGCTGAACAGGCTCGTATTAAAAAGGAGCAGGAGAAGGCTAATCTCGAAGCGCAGAAAAATGCGAAACGGATGAGAAATCAGGAATTAAAGGCAAAAGCGAATGAATCGAAGCTCGAAGAAAACAAGCGACGTCTCGAAATTAAACAACGAGAAGCTGCTGTGAAGAATGCTAAGAATTCTTTTAGAAGGTCTCTCGACACACTCAAGTTAAACAAGGTTCAGAAGAATGCGTATATGAGTCGGGTCAAGAATATCGGAAATATTGATGATATTTTTGAAGAGGCTCGAGCCGCGAGTCAACAAAAATACGAACAAGAGATCGCGAATGCCGAGGCCAAGGTTGCGAAAGCGAGGACAGAACAGGAACGCAAGGCTGCACAAGCCGAGGAGAGACGCCTCGTGAAGGAACAAGAGAATGCCAAGATCCAAGCGCAGAAAAATGCGAAACGGATGGAAGAATTGAACCGTAAATTGGCTAACAAACAGAAAAAGAATGCTCTCATACAAGAGGAAAAATCTCGAAAAAGGAACCTTGGAAATCGCATGACACAATTGACACGGAATGCGGGTGTATCCGAAAACTACGTTAAGGCTTTCGCCAACGGATCTCCGATATCGAATATAGATTTAAACGCACTCAAGGCGAAGAGAAATTTGGATTTTGAGGTTGCCAAACTCGACGCGACAGATGCCAAGGGTTTATTTGGTGGGTACAAAACGACAGTTCCCGACACGAAGAAGTTGATATACATTAAACCAAATGAATATGAGGCTAGGAAAGCAAAAGCGATAGAAGATCTCGAGAAACGACGAACCAACAAGATTCCAAAGCAGTCAAATAATGGGGCCCAGATTGAGAAAAACTTACTCGCGATCCCAGATGTTGACAAAACGTATCTTTTAGCATTTGCGGGTGGTAAATCATTTAACACCATCAACAAACAAGCCCTCGTGAATAAGGTGAAGAAGGATCGAAATGTTCGTAACATCCTCGAAAAGGTTAAGCCTTCTATGTTTGGTAAGCAAAAGGTCAGATACATCAAACCAGAAAATTACAACTCCGAACTGAAAAAGGCTCAACAAGCCCTGAATGCGAAGACCGTCGTGGCACCGACCAACACAGTTGCACCTCGGAATAGATTCAAAAAAGCTGCTGGTAAAATCAGTACCGCGGAATCTTTAAAGAAAGCTGGGGCCAATATTAGACAGCGTGAGGCTGCCCGGAAGAAGAAAGAGCAAGAAGCTGCTCAGGCTGCTCAGAAGAAGAAAGAACAAGAAGCCGCTCAGGCTGTTCAGAAGAAGAAGGAGCTGGAAGCCTCTCAGAAGAAAAAGGAGCTGGAAGCCGCTCAGAAGAAGAAGGAGCTGGAAGCCTCTCAGAAGAAAAAGGAGCTGGAAGCCGCTCAGAAGAAGAAGGAGCTGGAAGCCGCTCAGAAGAAGAAGGAGCTGGAAGCCTCTCAGAAGAAAAAGGAGCTGGAAGCCTCTCAGAAGAAAAAGGAGCTGGAAGCCGCTCAGAAGAAGAAGGAGCTGGAAGCTGCTCAGAAGAAAGAGCAAGATCGAAAGGTGGCCGAAACTAAACTGAAACAGATCAAGGGTCTTACGAATGCGAACGTCAAAGAATTCATGGCGAAATGGAATGCGTCTAAGAGTGAATCGATTTTAACCCAGGCACGAAAGAGGGGTGCTGGTAGGATCGAGGGTGCGGCCAAGAGAGAAGAAAGGGCTAAACCCAAAGAAGATGATAATTTCGACGCTTCCAAAGCTATGAACGATTTGAACAAACAAAAGGATGATGCTGCCAAGGCAGCCAAACGAAAGAAGATTCTTAACAAAATTTCGAAGTACACCAACAAACGAATCACGGATCTGAAGGGTCGCGCTGGCAATCCTTTCAGGACGATGAAGGAATACGATCAAATAAACGCCGAAGTGAATAAGATGATTAAGCTTGTTGAGGAGGAGGCGAACACGAAAAAGAAAATTCGTGAAGGTGTGGAGTTTAAGATCAAACAAGTCAAGGGTCTCACGAATGCGAATGTCAAAGAATTCATGGCAAAATGGAACAAAACGAAAAACAAGAAAATTTTTGATCAGGCACGAAAGAGGGGTGCCGGTAGGATCGCAGGTGCGGCCAAGAGAGAAGAAAGGGCCAAACCCAAAGAAGAGGATAATTTCGACGCTTCCAAAGCTATGAATGAACTAGACAAGAACCCCAAGAGAGACGCACTCATGAAAAAAGCTAAGACTGAAGTTGCGCGATTCGGTGGTAGAATCGGGAAGTGGGATCCCGCGATCAGGGGTGCGAAGACTGACGCTGAATTTACTGAGTTGGGAAAGAAGCTGAACAAGAAAATCGAGTTGCGTAGAGAAATTCAAGGGAGTAAGATTGGACCACTAAAAAAGCGTGGTCACCTCGAAAGGGTCATGGGACTCGAAAATAACGTGGGTCAAAGACGAAGAATATTCGAACAACAATTAAGCAACCTCGAGCGAGATTCTAAAATACGAGATCTTACGAAGTATATCACGGGACTAAAGAACCTTTCGGCTGAAAACAAGAGTAGATATGTCAAGCAAACAAACAAACCCGGTGCGAATTTGAATCTGATTCGTCGAACCGTGAATAAACAACTCGAAGAAAAGGCTAAATCAGCTTCGAAGTCTCTTGTATCGGGTGCGATCGAAAAGGCGAAGAAGGACGAAGCCGCTACCAAGATCCAGGCCGCGGCCAGGGGAAAGATGAGCCGTAATGATGCATTGAAAAAGAAAAGGGCCGAGTTTACGGAATTGGCGAAGAAAACTAGTACAAATTTCAGAGCGAATATCGTTGCCATGAAGAATATGAAAAATGCTTACAAATTGAGGGGTCGTATTGAGGGTGCGGTACGCAGGAATGCAGCTAAAAAGTCTTCAGATGCCGCAAGAGCTATCGGTGGTAAAACGAGGGATAATCCACTTTTCGAAAAAAGTGTGAAAAATAGACCCTCCAAATCTAGAAATGATACGTTCATTAAAAAAGGTATAACGAATCAAAGTGCTCGTAAAGCGGATGCGAGACGAGCCGAACTCGCAGCCCGGAAAGCTGCGAAGAAGACGGGGGGTGCCCCCAAGGCGAAGGCTGACGCTGAAAAGGCTGCTAGGGACAGGGCCGCCAAGGCGAAGGCTGACGCTGAAAAGGCTGCTAGGGACAGGGCCGCCAAGGCGAAGGCTGACGCTGAAAAGATGTCCGATATAGATAGAATCAAAAGGGCTGGTGCAGCCGCAGAGGCGAAACGTAAAGCGAAGGCGGAATTACGCAAGAAAAATAAGAAAATCGCCAAGGCTACTGGACAGAGTGTCAAAGCTACACAAAAAAAGCAACAAATAAAACGTAAGTCGAGACCAAAAAAGAGGTAATTTAATGAATATCGACGACGATTGCACCGTAGTGACCGACATGCCCCTGAGTGATGAAGTCGCCGACTTCATTGATCAGGGTCTCCACCGAGATATGTCAAAGGAGGATGTAGAGAACTGGTGTGACCAAAATTTAGATGAAGTCGCAAGTATATATGAGAAGTATCGGGGTACGTACTTGTCATATGGACAGGCGGACATGACTCTCTTTTTTGCACAGACGGTCTATGAGAGGGATGACGTGCGTGATATGATTAGTCAATTTGTAGATTTTCAATAAAAGGAGAAACCCTGAATTTCTTTTTCAACTGGCCTAGACCTGTATCCTTACGAAGAACCACTGGGTCCAAGTAAATCGAAACGGAGTTTGTGCGCCGAAGCGTCAACTGTATCGTTCGTTATCTCGTTATCAGACCAGACCGCAAAGACATGTGGTTGTTCCACGTCTGGGGATAAATGCGGATGTACCTAGCATCTACAGGGGCGTCGAAAGTCACGTCAACTTGAGTTGTCATGTCTGTATTCCCTGTATAAATCTTACCACTGTCAACATCTGTCCATGTCCCAGTGGCACCCTTAGATTTTACTTTAAAAGTTTTGACCCATTGACCACAGCATGTTCGCCCCTTAACGGCGACACCGGTAATTTTACCGACTACACCATTGTCAAGTTGGTACCATTCACCAACTGTGTTGTTCTGGGCTGACCACCCCTGTACGGAATCTAGACGACCACGACCATGCCCCACACCAATGGCTTCTCCTGACCAAACGGTAGATGCACTTCGCATAGTCTCTGGGACATCCACCACCACTGGGGGTCCACCCCCACCCATCATTAGGGCAGCCCCCACACTGGAGGAGGAGAGGCACATCGCACCTACAATCGCTGCTATCACGACAGGATTCATTGTATACTTTACAATGAGTTTTTTTTGGTTAAAGAAATAAACTGCCTTTAAGTTAATGGAAAATTGTGATGTCTGTTGTGAAAAATTAAACAAGGTAAATCACAAAACAGTTAAGTGTCCTTTTTGTGATTTAACGAGTTGTAGATCCTGTTCTCAGAGATATATACTGGAATCGTTCGAAGATCCTCATTGTATGGGGTGTAAAGCTCTATGGAACCGTGAATTCGTGGATTCATTCTGTACCAAGTATTTTAGAAACACTGAACTTAAACGACACCGCGAGAACATACTTTTTGAAAGAGAAAGGGTACTCATGCCCGAAACACAACCTGAAGTGGAACGAATCATGCAAATGCGAAGATTGCGGCGCATTCTTCGTGAGCAGAAGAATCAATTATTCGAACTTCATAATAAATATAGAACACATGAATTGAGCGATACTTTACCACCAGAAGTACACAAGTTGTATAAGGAAATGGAAAATGTACATCGTCACCTCGAGAGTCTCAGAAATACGGGTGTGTTTGTCGATGACGAACCCAGACGTTTCGTGCGACAATGTCCCGTCGAAGAGTGTAAAGGATTTTTAAATGAAGATCGTTTTTGTGGATTATGTGAAAATTCATATTGTAAAGAATGTAACGAAACACTGACACCTGATCATGAATGTGACCCAGAAGTTGTCGAGACGATGAATCTACTTAACAAAGATAGCAAATCCTGTCCCAAATGTGGAACGGTCATTCACAAAATAAGCGGATGCGCGCAGATGTGGTGCATCTCATGTCATACAGCATTTAATTGGCGAACGGGTGAAATTGAGACTGGTCGAATACATAATCCACACTTCATAGAGTTTAAGAAAAAGATGATGACGTCACGGGAGCATGGAGACATACCATGTGGAGGTATACCCTCATTTCGTGAACTTCGAGAAATGGGAGCTACGAATGAGATACTAAAATATGCACTGGTAGTACATCAACTTGAGCAGCAGAGTTTGTTTATTGATTTGAGACCCATTGATAATTTACATATCCGCGTGGCGTACATGCTCAACGACATAGATGAACACGATTTCAAAAACTTTTTACAGCGTCAGGAAAAGTTTGTGGAAAAATCCCGGGACATATTTAACATTTTTGAGATGATAGCAAATACAGGTGGTGACCTACTCAGACAATATGTCATAGAACCCGAACGTCACGATGAAATAATAGAACTATTATGTAAAATTTTAGATTATGGGAATGAAATATTCGAGACAATTCGAAGCAGGTATAATTGCAGATTGCCTAAAAATATTTATGTGTGAATACAGTAAGATGCTACCTTTGGTTTTCGTAGTATTGATATTAATTTACATGTTGCCCGTGTACAGAGAACCTATGGTAATAAAAGGTCTACTCACTGACGAAGAGCGCGCACATATCATGAAAGAGGCTGAAGGTAAATTCCACACATCTACGATTTCTGAATATGAACGCGTCGACGAAACTATACGTAAGAGTGAGACTGCGTGGCTGAATACGGATGATCCGATCGTGAATGACGTGATCGCCAGATGTGTCGGACACACTGATAGACCATTCAAGAACTGCGAAAAACTCCAAGTTCTCAGATATCAACCAGGTGGGTACTACAAACCGCATCAGGATGCGTTTAAAAATGACAAAAATATGAGAATGTATACGTTTATTTTAGCACTTAACGATGGTTATGAGGGTGGTGAAACTGTATTCCCGAGACTGAACAAAACGTATAAACTCGAAAAGGGTGATGCACTTTTCTTTGATACCCTCGACAACTATGAATTAATGACATCCAAGGCTTTACACGGTGGGAATCCTGTAAAGTCTGGTGAAAAATGGGTATGTAATCTATGGGTGAGGAAATATCCCTACAACTGATCTCGGACCCGTGCCCGGTTCGCCATGTGGAGCGCCTCTACGTCCGCCTTGTTCTGTCCCGTGTAGGGAACGGCGTACCCCTCGTCACACATCCACTTATTAACATTCGTCCAAATGCCATCTTCACATACCCAAACCTCGGCGAGGACACGACCAAACTTACCCCTCGAATCCGCCTCCGGGCATCTGAGTTCGATTTCAATATCATCCTTCTCAGACGCAACCGCCTTTAGACACCACTCCTTGAGCTTCTTCTTCGAGAGGAGACCAAACTTCTTCTCTTCAGCGTCCGATGTACGCGACTCCGGGGTGTCAATACCTAGGAGGCGAACACGCTGCTTCGTACACACATCAAAACCTAGATCGATGGCGACATCGATGGTGTCACCATCGACCACCTTCTCGAGGGAAGAGACGCGATACTTGAAATTGCAGGGTTCGACGTTGTAAGAAGACATTTTCTATTCTGAAGACACTTAAAATCTTTATGCTACATTAATTCATGAAATGTATCGCAACCTTTTCGGAGAACAATTTGTACAAAATTAAATTAGCAAAAACTCGAGTGAATGTTCTAAACGGGTTGTACCATCGACCACCTTTCAAGAAGGAAGTGAGCAATGAAATTGAGAACCCGAGACTTCGTCTACGGTTCAAGGAAGCCATAGAAGAAGCACAGGAGATATGCGAAGAGGACACCACCTCCGAGGCGTGTCATTGGGCTTGGTATGAGGTTGACGAGCTGGAGGATTCCATCATGCGTCGATGATGACTGTGGGTGGTTCATCGTCGTATCCATAAAAGTGTATAGAGATGCCATAGAGTTCATTGAGTCTTCCGTTCAATTCCTCATTTATGAACCATTTCCATTCGCGTAAATCTGTAGAAAAGTATTCACATCTATCCTCTCCGAAACTACGTTTGAGGAGGAAGTCCTCGTAGCGAACCTCTTTCATGAGAGAATAGACGGCTTCTGGAACTGGAACCGTACCCATACGAACGGCGTCGAAAATGTCGATGACATAGTATCCGCGTGCGTCACAAATAATGTTCACTTGCATATCAGGGAACCCCTTGATGAATGATTCAAAGTCTGCGTCACTCGGGAGAGTTGTGAAAATCGTAGGACCGACTTCATCGGGAATCACTTGCAGGAATGAGGGGTGTGTATGATACGCGATGGGTGCATCCGACCACTCCGACTCAAGAACACTCGCATCGACGCGCGCCCTCTCCTTAGAGGTGACGTAAGTGAGACCCTTGTAGTTCAAGTGCTTATCGTATTTGACCTTACCTCCATATTCCCACCTATTCTTTGATGACAATTTACTCACTGATTTCAAATCTCGCACCACGATTTTTGTAATGTGTAACCTGTGTGCGGTCATCCTATATTCATGATGACATTTTTATCCAGAAGTGTAATCTCACCAAGTTGATCCCATGTGTAGTACTTGATGGATATGCCAAACTTTCTGCGCATGATTGGATCAATGTATCTGTTTACGGCACTTTTCCATCTAGGTGCCGTAGTTTTGAAAAACGCGAGACTGCTCCACGACACTGCCACTCTCTCAAATTCCCTCGAACGTATGAGGCTATTGAACTTTTTGGCGACTTTATCCGGATCGGGTTTATTCATGTTCGTTTCGATAAGGTCTATGATATAATAGCCCTGTTTTTCGAGGATAAGATTTGCTTGTGTACTCGGATACGTGTCTATGTACAACTTTATGTCGGTATCACTGGGGTATGTAAAAAGTGGTCCCATGTTCCTTGGCGCCGGGTGACTATGATACGTAATATATCGGGTCATATCTTCATGTGAAAAACGCACACTCGCCAACTCCTGGTTTGTACGGGCTGTGGGGGTACCAAATCTCGCATAGTTTCGTGTATTACTTATGGTAAACGGCACTGAACCCGCGTACTCAGCCTGTTCATCCAAAGTTTTTCTGTACACTTGTTTCAAATTACTGATGAGTTTACGACTTAATCTGACCG
>Ga0209137_1001884_pt1 | contig 19208 bp, 9 predicted proteins | sample SaaInl5LU_22_DNA_FD_184642 | JGI IMG/M metagenome (GOLD analysis project Ga0209137, IMG submission 184642) | Marine microbial communities from expanding oxygen minimum zones in the Saanich Inlet - ESP_105LU_22_DNA (SPAdes) (version 2) | ecosystem: Environmental > Aquatic > Marine > Intertidal... | reverse complement strand
AATGATAAGCCAAAGACAAAACGATAGCTTACCTAAAGACTTTGAAAACGAACCCGATATGGGTATGCAAGCTTTCATGTAGAAAGTAACAATTATTTAATTATATTATATTATGTCAGAAGTAAAACAAGAGGGCGACTTCAAAATGAAGGCTAAGCCAAGAAAGCCTAAGAATTTGGGTAAGAAAAACGAAATCACTAAGGTTGAATTAAAAGAGCCAGTGAAAAAAGTTGAAGAGGAAATTACCAAAGTGGTAATACCTAAAGAAGAAACAAAAACAGAAGATGCCATTCAAGTCGGAGAAACAACGAAGGTTCTTGTGGAAGAACCATCCGGAGATAGCATTAAGGTGGGAGAACAAGTACAAGAGCCCGTCGAAGATGTTAAAGAGTTTACACCAATCAAGGAAGTTGAAGTAGCTAAAGTAGAAGCTGAGGTTAAAGAAGCTTTGAGAGATGAAAAGGTTTTAGGTAAGCAATTGCCAGAAAACATCGAAAAGCTAGTTAGCTTTATGGAGGAAACCGGTGGTACAATAGAGGATTACACTCGTTTAAACGCGGATTACTCTAATGTAGATGATAAAACATTATTAAAAGAATATTACAAAAAAAATAAACCTTATTTGGATAATTCAGATGTTGAACTTCTTTTAGAAGATTTTGACTATGATGAAGACTTGGATGAGGATAGAGATATACGTAAGAAAAAACTTGCGTTTAAAGAAGAAGTTGCAAAAGCCAAAGGCTTTTTAGAAGAGACTAAGAGTAAATATTACGACGAGATCAAGTTGAGACCGGGCGTTACTCAGGATCAGCAAAAAGCAATGGACTTTTTCAACCGATATAACAAGCAGCAAGAAGCAGCTATGCAACAACACAAGCGGTTTCAAGAAAGTACTAAACAACTTTTTAGCGATAATTTCGAAGGTTTCGATATTAAAGTCGGTGATAAAAGTTATAAGTACAACATCCAAAACCGTGATAAAGTTGCAGAAAACCAATCAAATATTAACAACCTTGTCGGGAAGTTCCTAGACAGCGAAGGTAATGTTAGTGACACGAAAGGTTATCACAAGGCTATGTATGCCGCTGACAACGTAGACAAGATTGCCTCTCATTTTTATGAGCAAGGAAAAGCTGACGCAGTAAAGGAAGTTTTAAACAAATCAAAAAATCTAAGTGATACCAAAGCTAGGTCCACTCAAGGTGATGTGTTTGTAAACGGATTTAAAGTTAAAGCGGTAACCGGTCTTGATTCTACAAAATTAAGAATTAAAACGAAAAAATTTAACTAAAAAAATTAAAACATGGCTTTAACACCAGCATTCGGCTCAATTAAACCGAGTCAAAAACAACAATTGTTAAGTGATAACTATTTATCATTTAATGGAGGAGCTAACCCTGGCGACTCTGACACTTTTGCACAACAGTACTTACCTGAGATCTACGAACAAGAAGTAGAGCGTTACGGAAACAGAACTTTATCTGGATTCTTACGTATGGTTGGAGCTGAAATGCCAATGACTTCTGATCAAGTAATCTGGTCTGAACAAAATAGACTACACGTAGCATATAACGATGTTATCGTTGAATCAGGAGATTTAGCAGGTAATACATTAGAGTTTACAGTAGGTGGAGCTGGAGATGCTTTCGTGGAAAACGTAATTTCTAAAGACCAAACTATTGTAATTTTAGACACAAATAACTCTTTTGAGTTAAAAGCTTTAGTAACTTCATCTAGCCAAACAGGTGGAACAGCTACTTTAGTTGTAGCTCCTTATGCTCAAAATACTTTAGCTGGTCTTTCTACTACAGGATTAAAAATCTTTGTATATGGTTCTGAATATAAAAAAGGAAAAAGCATCATTAATTCTACTGGAGCAGGCGATGCTACTGGGTATAAAACAATTACACCATCTTTCACACAGTACTCTAACTCACCTGTTATCATCAGAAACAAATACGTTGTAAACGGATCTGATATGGCACAAATTGGATGGGTTGAAGTTGCTACTGAAGACGGAACATCTGGATATTTATGGTATTTAAAAGCTGAATCTGAAACTCGTTTACGTTTTGAAGATTACTTAGAAATGTCTGTAGTTGAAGGTGAGCTTGCTGCGGCTGGATCTGCTGCATTAACCGCTGGAGCTAAAGGTACTCAAGGTTTATTCGCTGCTATCAAAGACAGAGGAAATATAAACGCAGGATTTACCGCTGCTGCAGGTCTTACTGCTTTTGATGCTATTTTGAAAAACCTAGATACTCAAGGTGCTATTGAAGAAAACATGCTTTTCTTAAATCGCCAAACTTCTTTAGATTTCGATGATATGCTAGCTGAGCTTTCTTCTGGATCACAAGGTGGAACTGCTTACGGATTATTTGAAAACTCTGAAGAAATGGCTTTAAATCTTGGATTTAGTGGTTTCCGTAGAGGATCTTATGATTTCTATAAGACTGACTGGAAATACTTAAACGATGCTTCAACACGTGGTGGATTTGCTACTACTGCTGCAGCTATCGAAGGGGTATTAGTGCCAGCTGGAACTTCTACTGTTTACGATCAAATCTTAGGAACTAACATCCGTCGACCATTCTTACACGTACGATACAGAGCTTCACAAGCTGATGATCGTCGTATGAAGTCTTGGTTAACTGGTTCTGCTGGAGGCGCTTACACATCTGATTTAGATGCTATGGAAGTGAACTTCTTGTCAGAAAGATGTTTATGTGTTCAAGCAGCTAACAATTTCGTATTGTTTACTGGAGCATAATATCACAACAATAATAATCCCTGCCTTCGGGCGGGGGTTTTTTATATGACATTAGCCCATTACTATTTATATACTATGGCTATTGTCACAATTTTCAACTATTTAATTATATTATATCATGGCTAAAAAAGCTACAAAAGCAGAAGAAACAATTGAGGTTGCAACTCAAGAGGTAGCAGTTAAAACTGCACCACAAAAACCCACAAAACCAAGTTGGGAAATTAAAGACAGAAATTATTATCTAACAGGTAATAAATCTCCTTTAACATTTACTATACCATCAAGACATACAATGAAACATTCATTGTTATACTTTGATGAAGAACAAGGGGCTCAAAGAGAGCTTAGATATGCTACTAATCAAGCATCACCATTTGTAGACGAACAAAAAGGACAAGCTACAATGGGTCATATCACTTTTAGAAATGGGACATTACATGTTCCAAAAGAACAACAAAATTTACAAAAAATACTATCTCTGTACCATCCACTTCGTAAAAGCATTTATTCAGAGTTTAATGCTATTGAAGAGGCTGGAGATGATTTAGAAATACTAGATCTTCAGATAGACGCTTTAAATGCTGCGCGTAGTATGGATATAGATCAAGCAGAGGCAATATTAAGAGTTGAGCTTGGGTCTAAAGTTGCTAGCATGAGTTCAAAAGAACTTAGAAGAGATTTACTTTTATTTGCTAGAAGTAATCCAGGTTTGTTTATAAACTTAGCTAATGACGAAAACGTAGTATTAAGAAACTTTGGTATCAGGGCTTCAGAAGTAGGTATAATCAAATTATCTCAAGATCAAAGAACCTTTACATGGGGATCAAACGGTAGAAAATTAATGAATGTGCCTTTTGACGAAAATCCTTATTCAGCTTTCGCAGCTTTCTTAAAAACAGATGAAGGTGTAGAAATCTATAAGTCTATAGATAAAAAACTATAAAAACAAGTAATACTAATATAACGGAGGCTACGAAAGTGGTCTCCACTATATTATAATAAAAAATATAAAATGGCAGTAAGTGTAGATAAAGTATATAAAACAGTCTTGTTTGTACTAAACAAAGAACAAAGAGGTTATGTAACACCTGCTGAGTTTAATAGCATTGCAGAGCAAGTTCAGTTTCAAATATTTGAATCTTACTTTCCAGACGGCAATCAACAGTACCGTAAAGATCAAACAAACTCTCAGAATGATACAGAGTTTTTTAATATGTTTAAAGACATAGAATATAAGTTATATCCTTTTGAAGAAAACTCAAACTTTACTTATAATGTTAATAAAGATGTTTTTTCTACTAGTGCCAATGTTTACAAAATAGGTGAAGTAATATCAAACTACACTGATGTTAACCCTGTTATAAACTCTATAACTCAATTAGTTAGTAGGGCAGAGTTTAATAAAATATCAAGATCAAAACTTACAGCTCCAAATAATAAAAATCCTTTATTCTTCACAGGAAACGCAGGGGCTGGTGACTTAACACTTAAAATAACACCCACCCCAAACTCTATAACTGTAAACACTATACTAACCCCTACGCCTCCAAAATGGGGCTTCACCGTTGGTGGTTTAGGTCAGTATATTTATAACCCTAGTCCAACCGCGTCTACTGACTTTGAATTAGATGTATCTGAACAAAGTCTTTTGATATTAGAAATATTAAAGTATTTTGGAATAGTAATAAATGATCCAACAATAATTCAAGCAGCTTCTCAAGAAGCTCAACAAATGGAAATTAACGAAAAAAGCTAATAAATGAGTTTAATAACTGAAACAAACCAACAATATTATCAAGGCGCTCAAGGCTTTAGAGGTGATAATACTACGCTAGCTTTTAAAACTACATTTGATACAGATTTAATCTTAGGTAGCTTCGATCCTAATAATATTAACTACGCTTTAAATAACTTTAAACTATACACTAGTTCAACTGGATTACCAGGTTCTTACTCAGAGTATATAACGGAGTTTTCTGTTGTAGATAATGCAATAACTTTTTTAGCAGCCCCAGCGACTGGTTTGTATATAGTTGTTCAATTAAAGAAACTAGACGGTGGGTTATATGGCAGCACAGAAGCTGAAAAAGCCTATGGACAGGTGGTTGAAGACAACTACGGAAGCTATTCTTACATTACGTTAAATGACGCTATAGATAACTTTATGGTTGGTTACGTAGGTGGAGGCAAATTAATACAAAGAGCTAAAAAATCAGATATATTATTTTTTGCTAAAAGAGGTTTACAAGAATTTAGCTATGACACTTTAAAAAGTGTTAAGTCAGCAGAGTTAACAATACCTGTTAGTTTAACTTTAGCTTTACCGCAAGATTATGTTAACTATGTTAGAGCTTCATGGATTGATCAGTTAGGTGTTAAGCATATTATATACCCTACAAATAATCTTACGATTAGTCCTTACTACACTCAAATACAAGATGAAAAAGGAGTTCCAACACAAGATAACTTTGGATCAGATATTGAAGGTACATCGATAACTCAAGAAAGATGGCACGAAGGTAACGCTCAAGACTTTCTATTAGACAACGCAGGTTTATCTGGTATAAACGACTTTGCTTTTAACTGGAATCAAAACGGTGAGTGGATTGGTTATAGAAACTATGGTGAACTATACGGCTTAGATCCTCAATACGCTCAAATGAACGGTTGGTTTAATTTAAACGAACGTGAAGGAAAAATGTCTTTTTCTAGTCATCTAGTAAACCGTTTAATAGTACTAGAATACATTTCTGACGGCTTAGCATATGATACAGATACTAAGATACCAAAAATGGCAGAGGAAGCTCTATATGCACATATACTACATGCCGTAATAGCTTCACGCGCTAATCAACCAGAGTACTTAGTTCAAAGGCTAAAGAGAGAAAGATCTGCTAAGTTGAGAAATGCAAAAATAAGATTATCTAATATTAAGACTGATGAAATCGCTCAAGTAATGAGAGGTAAGTCTAAATGGATTAAACACTAAAATTAAATGGCTAAAGTAAAAAATAGTTTTCTAAAGTCTAAGATGAATAAAGATCTTGACAATAGATTAATACCTAATGGAGAGTACAGGAATGCCGTAAATATAACCGTAAATAACTCTGACGGTGAAGACGTTGGTACAGCTCAAAATGTTAGAGGTAATTTAGAGGTTATTGATTTTACCAGCATAACAGGTGTTTCTAACCTTGAAGTTGTAGGGTTACTTGATGATGAATATTCTAGCACCGTGTTTGCTTTTTTAGCAAATAATAATGGATTAGATTACGAACCCTTAAGTTATAGCGCTATAGTTTCATGGAATGTTAACGAAGCTACAACTAGTGCTAAAGTAATAGTTGAAGGTAATTGGTTAAACTTTTCTAAACTAAACCCTGTAACAGCTAATCTTCTTGAAGATTTATTATTTTTTACAGACAATAGAAATCAACCTAGAAAAGTAAATATAAACTACCAAACAGGTTATTACACAACTGAAGATCAAATATCAGTTGCTAAATACTATCCTTACGAAGCAATACAATTATTCAACCCTAGCGAAGTGCCAGCAACTGTTGTAGCTACGGCTTTAACAACTATAGCTTCAACTAGCTCCGTACTAACTTTAGACGACGCTACTGGAGTGGTAATTGGTCAAGGTGTGTTAGGTACTGGAATACTTTTAAATTCTTTTGTAGTAGGTATAAATGGTTTAGAAATAACTTTAAACCAAAATGCTAACGTGGCTTTAGGTGCAACTATAGAGTTTGTGTCGGTAGAAACGTCTATGAAAGATGCTATATCGGAATTTTTACCTCCTAAAGGAGAAGGTACAGTTGCTGTTCCTATTACTACTACTACTGAGTTTAGTTTAACAAACTATATTGGTTACGTGAATGTAACGGGTAATGTTTCTGGAGGTATAGGATTTAGTGTATTTAAAAGATTAGGTTCAGATTTTATAGATACCGGCTCTAAGGTTATTTCAGTGGAAAAAACAACTACTCCAGCTCCAGACAACGTTCCAGTTTTACAAATTGAAGTGGATCAAGCTCCATCACCTGCTTTAGCTTTAGATGACGAAGTTCTTTTAGCTATACCAAATCCTTATTATGATATTAATTTTGCTCAAACCGCGAACGTTGATTATTTAGAAGATAAATTTGTTAGATTTTCTTACAGGTTTAAGTTTGATGATGGAGAATATTCTTTAATAGCACCGTTTACACAACCTTGTTTTATACCACAGCAAGACGGTTATTTTTTAACACCTGAATCTATAGGAAAAATAGAAGAAGGTATTAACGAAGACTTAAGCGTTGAAATAAGTGATGAGAAAAAAGCATATCAAAGTACAGAGGTTTCTTTTATGGAAAATAAAGTTAATAAAATAACTTTAAATATACCACTACCTTACACTGCTGGCACAATGCAAAGTAGTCTTAAAATACAAGAGATTGATATACTTTATAAAGAATCTGATGAAATAGCTATAAAAGTAGTAGAAACAATACCTGTTAGTTCTAGTAGTTTTTCTGGAGATAGTGTTTATTTTCAATATGAATATGGATCTAAATCACCTTACAAGACAATACCAGAAAGTGAAAATACTAGAGTTTATGATAAAGTACCTGTTAGAGCTCAATCACAAGAAATAATAAGTAATAGAGTTGTTTATGCTAATTATCAAGATAAACACACTCCACCTAATTTTTTAAATTACAACCTTGCCGCTACAGATAAACGAGGCTTTGGAACGGACTTTGCTAATTTTGGAACTAGTAAAATAGAATATCCAAACGCTACTTTAAAACAAAACAGAAATTATGAAGTAGGCGTTGTATTATCTGATAGATTTGGAAGACAATCTACTGTTATATTGTCTGAATCAGAGTTTAATTTACTTCCTTCTTATTTAGCTTCTACTATATACAATCCTTTTAGAGATGAATCAGATCAATTAAATAGCCCAGCAGTGTTTGATGGTGAGTCTTTAAAAGTCACATTTAATAACTTAATACCATCGTCATATATAAACTCACCTGGATTGTATAATGGAGATCAATCATCTGAAGAATATAATCCGCTAGGTTGGTACTCTTTTAAAATAGTAGTAAAACAAACAGAGCAAGATTATTACAATGCTTATGTTGCTCCCGTAATGGTGGGTTATCCGTTAGATCCTAACAAAGAGGCTTTTGAAACTTCTCATATATCTTTATTTGGAGATAATATAAATAAAATACCTAGGGATTTATCAGAACTTGGTCCTACTCAAAAACAATTTAGAAGTAGTGTTAAGCTGTGGCCTAGAGTAGCTTGTGATAAAAATGTAGGTATAGTTTCTACTAAACTAACAAATCAAACAAGTCCTGTAGGAGGTTCTCCAAACATATCTTTAAACGACGTAACGGGCTTAGTTCCTGGAATGGGAGTACAGGGTCAAGGTATTCCAGGTGGTGCTACTATAGCGCTTGTAGACACTATTAATGATGAGATTGGTTTGGGTACTATTAGTGTAGAAGTTAATTCAGGAGTAACATTAACTTTTACAAATGGTAGCACTTTCTTTAATAACTTACAGTTTTTTCCAGAAAGAATAGGTGACATAGCTTCCGCTATTGGCACTATAGACGATTTGTTTGAAATACCAAAATCAGATCCAGCTAGTAGATTTAAGGGTTCTTCAGAAACCGCTGTTGGTTTTCAGTCTAATGTAGAATCTCTAAATCAAATAAAACTACTATCTGTACCTGGTCCATCTGGTAGTAATACATTATTAGAGCAAATAGAACTTCGCAAACTTTACTTAACTCTAAAAGTTGGAGATCAAGTTATTAGTCCTATATACCCAAGTGGAAATACGGTTGTTACTAGCATACAATCTACTCAAGAGACATCTAAGTATTTACCTTTAGGTAATCCTAACTCAGATTTTAAACTAACACTTTCAGAACCACCCGATTACGACTCTGGTTTACCATCTACAGCTGGTTTATATATTGGGTTTTCTAGTCCAGGAGGTCCTGAGTTTTTTTACGATCAAGACTCAGACCCACTTATAGCTAGAATTAGTACCTCAAAACAAGCAGGCGTTGAAGTTCCACCAAGTGGATATCCCACAGTAGGAGGCGCTTTAAATGTATATGAAGTACAGGCTCAAGAATCTTTATTAGATATATATTGGGAAACATCAACTAGTGGTTTAATTAGTGAACTAAATACAGCTATATCTGAAGGACCTGATGGACTTGTTTACTCTAAAGTAATAGGTTGGAATGCTCTTACATTAACTGAACTCACACATGAAGGAGATAATTTTGCTGGTATTTTTGTTTCAAGTTTTAAAGCTGTTTTAGAAAATGAAACATCAATACAACCGCTTAACGACGCAACAGCAGAACTAGTCAGTGTGTATGAACAAGGTTCTCCAGCTAATACAAATAATTTACTAGGAAATCCTTATAAAGATCAATTTGCTATAAATAGCAACGGCAATGGATCTTTTAATATAAGAGTTATTGACCCAAGTGGATTAGTAGTTACGACTGGAAATAATGATCTTACTTTTGAAATTGCATTCAACCACCCCCTCCAAGACCCACAACCTTTACCACCTCCTTTTATAGCTTATTTAGATGCGGTTGTTAATAATATTCCTCCAATTATAGATACATGCCCGCAAGCAATTGCACCTATTACAAACTCTAAAAACACGTTTATATACGACTTTACGGGTGTTAATGGTAGTTTTACTCAAGCTCTAAACCAACTAGATCTAACTTGGAGTTTATCATCTGATACAAATAATTTTCTTTTTAGCATTGGAAATGATTTAAACCCTACTAGCTATAACTGGGGTCAACTAAGAGCAAACCAATTCAACACCCCACAAGGTCCTTACGATATTGGAGTAATTCTAACAGATGGCGGAGGCGAAAGTGTTGAATGTAATTTTCAAATTACTTATTACTACGCGCCTCAGGTTGATTTTGACAATAACATAGATAGTTTAACTATGACAAACCAGCCTGGTGGTGGTGGGGGTAGACTTGAAACTTTAAACGGTGGTTTTACAATAATAAATGCACCACCTACCAATGTTCCTTTTCAAATTAGAGGAACTTCATCTGGTGGTGCCGGTGCTACTTTTACAGTCTTTTACAGATTACAAATCTACGACGACAATGGAATAGAGGTTGCTAACATGCAAACTGGTACACAGGATGCTCCAGATAACAATACAAATACAACCCCAACGTTCTTAGGTAATGGTGATTATACTTTTACAATAACAATTTCAAGTTCCAACTACCCTGTCACTCCTTTAACAACAGCTTTAGCTACTATAATTCAACCATACTAGTAGTTGTAATTAAATAAGAAATTAAGTAATAATATAAATAAATGGCAGCAACAATAGAAGTTAAATACTTTAATAGCTTTTTGCTTAAAAAACAAGAAAGAACAGCCTCATCGGGTATTATTGGTGGGGTTTTATGGAATGGTTCTATGGGCATCCCACAATCTATTGGTGGTTTTCAGCAACAAGTGACAGAAGAGCGTAAAGTTTGGTTTATTGAAGAAAGTAGGATAAGAGCGGGTTATAATAACACATCTACTGACTACGGCGTTAGAGCTTATATAGTTGAAGATGCTCCTAAGTCTTCTATTAAATTCAATGGATTAATATATTCTGGTATTTTTAACTCTAGAACAGCTATAAACCAGACCAACGTGTTTAGCGTTGCAGAAGAAATAACTAAAAGTGTAGACCCTGCTAATGGTTCTATACAAAAACTATATGCTGAAGATACTAATCTTCTTGTTTTTCAAGAAGGAAAAGTGTCAAGAGCTTTGATAGATAAAGACGCTATATACTCTGCCGAAGGAGGTGGCACTGTAACTAGCTCTAACTTAGTTATTGGTACTATACAACCTTACGGTGGCGAATATGGTATAGGTACTCATCCAGAAAGTTTTACAATATATGGTTTTCATAAATATTTTGTAGATCCAAACCACGGGGTGGTTATGCGTTTAGGAGGTAATGGAAGTTTAGTTCAAATATCAGACGCAGGAATGAAAGCGTTTTTTAGAGATAATATATCTTCTTTAGACTCACCTGTATTTGGTAAAGGAAAAATGATTGGTGGATGGGATATATATTCTAAAGAGTATGTTTTATCACTTCAACCTTCAGATCCAAATAAACCTTACAGAACACTGACTTTTGATGAAAAAGTTGGAGGTTGGGTAAGTTTTTACACTTATAAACCAAGTCAAATATTTAGTTTAAAAGGTAATTACTACACATCTAACTCTAGTAAAATATATAGACATCACGACCCATCTGTTAATTATAATTTATTTTATGGAATATCTAATGGATCTTCTATATCTTTTGTTTTTAACCCTCAAGTCAGTAGTGAAAAAGTATTTAGCACTATAACCTACGAAGGGACTAGTGGTTGGGAGGTAGATTCTATTACATCAGACGGCACTGGTTTTATACCTGGTTACGCTGGACCTTTTCCAAATGAACCTAATTTTGCTTTTGATACTTCTAATTCAATATCTAGTTACGTTGAAGGGGCTTATGATAATTTTGGAAACGAATATCCAGCTGTTTTAACACCTCCTATAAACAGAGCGGGTTTTGATAGAAAAGAAAATAAATACGTAGCTAATATAGTTAACGCATCTCAAGCCTCTAATGGTGAGGTTGTTTTTGGAAATCAAATATCAGGCCTAAAAGGTTTTTACGCAAATGTAGTTATTTCTACAGATAAAACTACTAATACAGGTGGGTATAAAGAGATATTTGCGGTATCTTCTAACTACACTTTTTCAAACGGATTTTAAAATGAAAAATAAACATAAAAATATAAAAATATGGTAGGTGCAATAATAGGTGGAGCAGCGTCTATAGCAGGTGGATTATTTGGATCTAGTTCAGCTAAAAGAGCCGCGGCAAGAGCAGCTGCAGAAAAGTTGCGTTTAACAAAGAAGTTAAACCATTTAGAGACGCATAGACAAGCGGTTATTAATCCTTACGAAGATGTTAAAAGTTTAGCCCACTTAGCTAGAGATATGTCTAGTGAAATGTCTAATCCTTTTGCTAACTTAGGAGTAGCTACTCAAGCCGCTGAGATACAAATGGAGGAAAGTGATTTAGCTTTAGCAGCTTCACTAGACACTATGAGAGCTACAGGTGCTGGAGCCGGTGGAGCTACCGCTTTAGCAAACGCCGCTTTAAGAAGTAAAAAAGGTGTTGCAGCTAATATAGAACAGCAAGAAAAATCAAACGAAGATAAAAGAGCTGCTGGAGAACAGCAATTACAAGAGGCTAGAATGGCTGAAAAAAGACGTATACAAGGTATACAAATGTCTGAAGGAGCTAGAGAGCAATCAGCTCAAGCACAAGGTGAACAATTTAAGTTCACGGCTAAAGAAGCTAGAGAACAAGGTGCTATAGATAGAACTTATCAACAACTAATGGGTGCTGCTCAAGGTGAAGCTCAGGCTAAAGCAGATCAAACAGGAGCTATAACGGGTATGTTTGGATCACTAGCGTCTATCGGTGGGGGTCTGTTAGGATAATTAAAAATAAAAAATGGAAAACAACTTAAATCAAAACCTTTTCTTACAGCAGTTTAACGAAAGCAATGCTATAGCTTATAATAAAGGTTTTACATCAAGCACTAGTGACTATAACTTTCAACTATTAGATAATGCTTATAGAAACACTGGTAGAGCTTATGCTAAGCTAAAACTAGCTGTGGATTCTAATAAATGTCAAGACGAAACCTGTGCTTACGAACTAGCTGAGATTAAACATTTACAAGAAGCTCCACAGTTATCTTTAGATTTCTTGTCTTCGCTTTTAGCAGAACTAAGCGTAACAGAAGATCCAAACTTTGATCCTAATAACGACTTTAAATATACAGCCGCTAATAGCGTTATGACTGCTAAGCCAGGTTTTTCCAAGTCTGACGGCTATAATGTTTATTTGGATCTACTACCAGGAGGTGCTCAGCAAATTGTTTTTACTGGCCCCGCTTTTTTAGAGCCTTTAATTATAAACAATACAGCTTTAAACGCTTTAAACGAATCAAACACTTCGCTTATAGCACCTACTCCAGATATAGATAAAAACATGTTAAGATTATTAACTGAAGTTGGTGTGTTTTCTCCTGATATGGTTGGTGAAAATGGACAGCTTACGGCTGGAGCTAAAATAACTGAAGAATATGTGATTATGAATCCTGATGGTTCTTTTGATTACGAGATCATAGACATCGGAAATGGAAAAGGTAGAAACATACTTAAATACGATTTAGATAAAATCGAAAAGAAAGTAACTCCGTTTATAAACGCCGAGGTTGCTGGTTTAATGAGCTCTGAGCAAGACGCAGTTGCAGCTTGGAACGTTTATATATCTAAAGGTACAAGTGTTGAAGAGGACGATCAGATGGCTCAGAACGCTAACGCGGGAGATAGCTCTTGGAGCTACACAGAAGACTTGCCGCTTATGCAAGATAAAAAAGTTTTATTTGAAAAGAAATATAAAGAATACTTTATGAATAATTATCTAAAACAATTTACTACGAATCAATTTCCTACGGTTCAGGCAGACGCCGCGGTGTTTGATTTAGCTGAAGCTAAAAGAGCTAAAGCTCAAAAGTTTATTGACGATAATAACCTATAAATTTAATTAAATGACATTACTAGAATACGTACAGTCACTTCAAGATCAAGGAGCAACAGATATACCGGCTAAAGTTAAAAAGTGGAAGGAAGAGAATGAATACAAAGCTCCAGAAGTAAGTGATGAAGCAAAGATAAACCCTGCTGCGAACCAAATGGGTGCAGTTGTAGCAGGGAAAAAAATGAAAGCGTCCAACGAAACGTTTTCAGATGCAATATTTGGAGATGGAAAGTCTCAATATCAAGAAGATGATTTTGCTATTACATTTAAGAATACATTTGGCATATCAATAGACGATTCTAGAAAAATAGACAAACAAAGAACAGATTACAACGCTCAAATGGCTGAGTTAAATAAAGTTTCTAAAATAGACGATGTTTATTCTCCAGGAGATGGATACGATTATAAGTTTAGCATTGATCCTGAATCCAATACTTTAAAGTACGAAGCTAAAGTAGTTGGAAGCGAAAAGTTTAAAGAAAAGTCTGGTATAGCAGCTTTTAGCATAGCTAATATGTTTGGTCATTTAAATGAAGAACAGAGTAAGCTATTAGCTGAAATAAACGCTCAAAACAAAGCTGAATCTGAAAAGCAGAAAAAAAGAGAGCAAGAACTATTACAAGCTAAAGAAAACCAGCTAACAGCTATGCCATTGGTTCAAGAAGGTGTTGTAGAAAGTGTTGGCACCGGAACTAGTTATACCGATCAAATCAACTACCACATTAACCAGTTAATATTAAACAGTGAAGAATCAACCTTAAAAATTAAAGGTCGTAACACTAGATTGTACAGAAGCAAAGTAAAAGAATACATAAATAGCGGTATGACCGAAGAAGAGGCTGAAGCTAAAGCTACAAGCGAGTCTCTTATCAAAGAAGCTTATTATGATGTAACTAGAGATAGTGCAGATGATATAATTAATAATTTAAAAGGATATACCGATCAAGAAAAAGAAGACGTTAGACTAGCTATTGATTTAAGTAAAAAACTCAATAAAGCTCAATCTAAAACACAAACAGATGCTAGAATGAGAGTCGCTGCTCCGTTTTCAGATATAAGAACTAGTGATGAATCAGTAGAAGAACGGAAATCTGTGCTTGATAAAATAGATAAATTAAACAAAAAGTATTTAGGTAAAACAACAAGACAGGTTGCAACACCAGAGGCTTTAGCAGATTTTACAGAACAGTTCAACACTCTTCAAGGGAATTACGGAAGAGGTGGCGCTAAGACTAATGAAGCTATTTTTAATCAAACTATAAATGGTATGGTTAAAAACGATCCTTTTATAAAAGCTGAACTATTAAAACTTCAAATAAATGCAGATCAAGAAATTAAAGATTTCTCTGCAGAACTACAAAAAAAATACGATACATCTACTGTAGAAGGTAATAAAAAAGCTACTGAAGAGTTGCAGCAATTCGCTAAGTCTTTAACTCAAGATAAGCTATTGGAAGGCGATGTGTTTAAAGAAAGGCTTTCTCAAATACAAACAGTAGGTTTAGAAGCCTTAGGAAATATAAACCTTGAAGATAAAGAAAGAGAACTACTTAAAGCTAGAATGCAAGATCCTATTCTTAAACACCTAGAAGTAGTTAGAAGACTACCTGGGTTCAAATTTGCTGCTATAGGCATTGAGGGAATAATGAAAGGTAGTAAAGAATTTCAAAAGTCTGTAAATGTAGTTCAAAAAGACTTTGCGGCTGACGGAGCTAAAGAATCTATAAACATGATTTCTTCTTTAGAAAAAGCTTTAAAATCTGGAGAAGTAGATTTAGCAACTAAACTCCTTTTCAAAAAAGGCGGTTTTATGACTGTTGAAAAAGCTTTAGACTATTTTAAAAAAGCTAAAGACTACGATGAAAAAAACATTATAGAACAACTAGATGATTTATCTGGTATTAGCAAAGATTTAAGTTTATATAGAGAAATAGATCCAGAAGACAGTTGGTTAACAAGAACTTTTCAAACCGTAGCTGAATCAGTACCAATGATGGCGGCTGCTGTAGGTGGTGGAGCTGTTAATTATTTAACTGGTGGTACCGCTAGCGCTGTTTTAACGCCTATAGTTTCTACTTTAGGTACAGCTGCTTTATTCACGCAGTTTTACGGCGATGCATGGGAAGATACTTTTATGGAAGGAGCTAGAAGCGAGGCTAAAAGTAAAGGTATTGACTTAGATAACATAAGTGAAGAAGAAAGAAGAGATTTCTTACTACAAGCTTTACAAAGTGGTAAATATGATAAATCAGCAAACGCAGCTGCAACAGCTGCTCTTCAAACTGCTACAGAGAAATTTGGTTTTTCAAAACAAATGTCAGCTGCTTCAAAAGCTTTAGGTTTAGGTAAAGAAGGTATTACCTCTTTAATACAAGGTCAATGGAGACAAACAGGAAAAGCTTTTTTACAAGGCTCGCTAGCTAAAGCTGAATCTGCTATAAGCGAAGGTGTAACAGAGTGGAGTCAAACGGTTATTGGTGATTTGAATAAAGGTTTTGCTTATGGCAAAGGAACTAGCTTTGTTGATTTCAGTAGAGCTTGGGAAGCTGGTAAAGCCGGTGCTAGCGCTGGACTTTTAATGCCAGGCGGTGCCGCTATAATATCTCAGACTAGAGTTGAAATTCAAAACTTGTCTAGAAAAATAGCTATACAGTTTGCTCCTAACTCAGGTTTTGGGCAAGCAAGCTTAGTCGCTGATAACTACTTTAAAGCAGCACAAACAGAGTTGAATCAAAGATTAAAGCTAGGGGTTAATCCAGATGGCACTGAGTACACTATTCAGCAGCATCAAGAAGACACTAACGCTTTAGCTAGTACATCTAACGCTTATAGAAGAATACCAAACACAGCTAGCGTTGAAGTAAGAACAGAGCTTCTTGATTTAATGGTTACAAGAGACAAGTTACAGCTAGAAATCAATAAAGTTAATGACTCTGATTTAACAGTGTTACAGCAATTAAAGTTAAACTCAGTTAAAGACGAAATAAAAGAATTAGCAAAAGAAGCTTCTGCTCCAGTTGGAGTTAAAACAGATTCTGAAAAGCTTAAAAAAGGAGCTGGTGTAGCTATTAGTCAACTAGGCGCTGGCGTAGAAAGAGTTGATAATACAGAAGACTTTATAAGTAGCGTTTCATCTCTAGAAGCTCAAGGGGTTAAAGCTAATATTAATAGAAATGAAGCAGGGGAAATACTTCCAGCAGAAGAGCAGGATTACGGTATATTCGCTAAGGTACCTGACGGAAAAGGTGGCTTTGATATACAGTTAATAATAAACGATGCATCGTCTAAAGCTGATGGTCTCTTGCCAGCGGACAAGCATGAGCTACTGCATATAGCAGCTATGAAGATGGATGACGCTTCAAAAATAAAGATGGGCAGTGATATATTAAACTCTTTACTTAACGACTCAAACATAGAGATAAATAGAAAGACAAGAAGACTTTTAAGAGCTTACAAGTTAGATTTAGATAAGGGAGATATTACAGTAGCTGAGTTTTTTGAAGAAGTTATGGCTGTAACCAGCGATGGTTTAACACCTAGCTCAAAAACAGGTGTAGCAGACATAAGAGTAAAAGACGTAAGTAAGTTTAAGGCTATTGGTCAAAAAATATTACAAGCAATAGGATGGAGACAAAACTTTGCTGATGGTCAACAAGCTATTGATTTCTTAAAAGATTTTAATGCAGACGTATTAAAAGGCGAAGGTTTATCAGAAAGTGTATTAAGTAGGTTTGATACTAAAACTGATTCAGAAGTTAATATGGGTCTTGAAACAAAGGTTGAATTGGGCGATGTTAAAGCACCTGCTAGTAAGAAAGATACTGGCGCAGTAGCGTCTAATAAAGTACAAGAAATATACGATACGCAGGGTGAAGCTGGAGCTTTTGATATTATAGATCAGTTTAAGCCTATAGTAAATAGAATAGTAGAGAAAAGAAGAGACGCACCTAATTTTGACCGTCAGTTATTAACTGATGAAATTGAAACAGGTAAGCGTGGTATATTCGATTTAATTAGAGAATATAATCCAGAGTCAGGTGTGCCACTAGCCGCTTATATAAATAAGTTTTTACCAGCTAGAGCAATCGAGGCTTCTCAAAGAGTTTTAGGTGAAACATTTACTGAGGACGTTACAGAGGCTAAAGGCGTTATGGCAGAAGAAGTGACAACTGAAGTTACTGAAAAACCTGTTACTAGAAAAATAAAGCCAAGCTCTTTTATTTCTAACGAAGCTGTAACTAAAATTAAAGAGAAAATACAAGAGAAGATTAAAGGCATCGATCCTAAAAATCTAACGTTTAAAAAACTTGGTGACTTAGCTCCTGAAATTATTGCAGCTGAAATTGGTATACCAGTTAAAAAGCTTACAGTAGCTACAGCTAACTTATCAAAAGGTGATGCTACAGCTATTCAGCAATTTGTCAATAAGAACGCAGATAAATTATTAAAGATATTACCAGAAGGGGCAGTTGTAGAAGCTGCAACAGAGAAGCTCTTGGGTACGTCTACTGGCGTGCCAAAAGGTTTACTTAATGCTTTTTATACTAAACAAGCTAGATTAGGTAAAGGCGCTGGACTTGCCCCGTTTAAACTAAACAAAGGAATTAGTAAAGCTGATTTCTTAGAAGCGTTTGGAATTGTTGAAGGTAAGAAAGCTGAAGGATTTGACGCTAGATCACCGCAAGCTCAAGCTTTAAAAGGTATAGCTGGTTTATACGGTAAGTTAGTAACTAATGAAATTGTAAGATCTGACACAGATTTAAGCTTAGAAGTTAAGCAAGATGTTGCAGCTGGCAAGAACAAAGCTATGGCTAGTAAGAGATTTGACCTTGCTAAAGCTAAAAATATAAGCTCTACTCCATTTATTGTTAATCTTGTAAAAAAAATAACTACTAGAACAACTTCAAGAGGAAAAGAAGTTAAAATAAAAGTAACAGACTTAGACTCTAAAGAAATGCAAGAGTTTACATCTATTGTTAATGATTTTTTATCTAAATACCCACAACACGGTCCTTATCTTAGACAAGGCTATACTGGAACAAAGCAAACTCACACTTATGGTGAGGTTTCTATTTTTGATGAGTATGTGCCAGGTTTTAAAGGTGTTAAAAAACCTATAACTAGACTAGGTTATTCTAAGTCTAGATTTCAATCACCAAAAACAATAAACAAAGCTATACCTACTTTAAAAGCAGACAATAAAGCTAGAATAGGTTTGCTTAAAGATATGGCTTTAGATATTGAAGCTTTTTTAAGTATAAAAGGTAATGAAAATAAAGGCTACGTTTTCGATCAATTTTTTAAAGATGGATCAAGAGATCAAAACCATCCATTAAGATATTTAATACCTTTAAAGTTTGCTACAGTAGATCCTGTTTCTCTTAAAATAATAACAAACGAAGAGGTAACTGAAGAGCACACTAGTCCAGTTGTAGGTATTGGTAGGTTAATAATGGACGCGGCAAAAAACGGGAATGTAGAGCAGGTTTTTACAGAAGTAATTGAACCTTCTGCAGCTCAAGGTGGACTGTTAAGAAGCATAGATGAAAACATGTCTTCGAGCTTGAAGCAAGATCAAGCTAATGAGTTTTACGAAAAAGTACTTCAATTACACAAAGAAGGTAAATTGGATTCTGTAAAAGACGCATTATGGTATATTAGATATTCAATAGAAAACGATGTTAATCCTTTTTCTATAATGCTTTTGGAAAATGGAATTACAGTTGGAGAATATTTTTT
>Ga0209137_1001883_pt1 | contig 19214 bp, 16 predicted proteins | sample SaaInl5LU_22_DNA_FD_184642 | JGI IMG/M metagenome (GOLD analysis project Ga0209137, IMG submission 184642) | Marine microbial communities from expanding oxygen minimum zones in the Saanich Inlet - ESP_105LU_22_DNA (SPAdes) (version 2) | ecosystem: Environmental > Aquatic > Marine > Intertidal... | reverse complement strand
GGCTGGTTTAGCAACGCTGGTTAACGACTATAAGTCAGTGGCCGCCATGATCGATCGACTGTCTAGAGTCTACCCGCCAGAGTTGCTTTGGCAATTACCATTCTTGCCCGCGATGAGCCTTGATGACCTGGCTGATGAAGCCAAGGTGCAAGTTTACGCCGATGCCATAAGTGAGCGCTTACTAGGCGTTCGGGTCCGTGGTACCAGCTACTCTGCGTTCTTGCGAAAGGATCCCGAGCGCGGATTGTTCTATCCGGTACTGCGCCAAATCTCGCACAGCATTGCGACTGATTACGCGCTGCAGTATGGGTTTTTTACGTCCAAGGAGTACGCTGAGCTCGTTGCTTTGGGTGAAAAGCTGACCGGTTTGATCCAGCCAGGTGGTTACTTCCAGCGTGGCGAAAAGCGTTTTGAGACGCTCGATTTTGCTGAGGGCCTCAACTGGTTGTTGGCGGAAGCGCGTAAGGGCCACGGCATCCAGCGCTACAAAGGTTTGGGTGAAATGAACCCCGGGCAGTTGTGGGAGACAACGATGGACCCTGAAGTTCGCCGCATGTTGCGGGTCACTATCGAAGATGCGATTTTGGCAGATCAGATGTTCTCAACCCTTATGGGCGATGACGTTGAGCCACGACGCGCATTTATCGAAGAAAACGCACTGTCGGTCGCGAATTTAGACGTTTAATCCGCGGGATTGGGGTAGGTAGCCGATGCGGAAGCCGCTCCAGTGCCTACCTCCGACAAAAATAGGCACCGATAAGTCGTGCATAATCTTACCGGTGTCGCGTTTGTAGGTTTGCAGCAGCATACGTTGTGTGTGCGCGCCACATCGGGCGTCGGTACGGTCGTCAAACAGGCGTAGGTTTCTATTCGCGGCTGTTGTAATAACCGCGATAGCAACTGACGCTGCGAAAGGCGCGATTTTTACCCGGCTAGGGCGCTATCTATGGCGTGCTATCGGTGCCGCTAACGGGATTGGGTTCTTCGGAGCTCGGATGTTTATCGATCTCGTCAAGCAAAACCCCAACGCGGTTGGCATCATTGCGGCTGTCGATCGGTGTGAGCGAGCCCGAGAGCCGTTTATTGGCTTTTGCTGACACGTTTTGGAAGCGTTCAACCTTGTTGTAGAGGCCCTGTCGACCCACGAGCGCGGTCACCGCTTTGTTGTAGTGATTGCCCGCCGCCTGCAGTGAACCGCCAACGGCCTCTAACCGCTCTGCGACCACACACACGGCGTTGAAAACCTCGCCCGCGCGCGCGCTAAGCTCTTGGGCTTCTGCATTACTGCGTTCAATCATCCACAGATTTGCCACTGTGCGAAGAATCGGCATAAGCGTTGTGTGCGACACCATGACCACGTTCTTTTGGTAGCCGTAGTTGAATAGCTCGCGACTTTGTCGCATCGCTTCGATATAGGCGGGCTCCACGGGCATGAACATCAGCACAAAATCCGGGCTCGACATGCCGGGTAAGTTTGCGTAGTCCTTTGCCGACAAGTCATCGATGTGGCTTTTGACCGCTTGTGTATGCGCTAGCAGCGCGCTGTCGCGCTCAAAATCATTGTCGGCGCCTACCGCGCGCTCGTAATCAATTAACGACACCTTGCTGTCGATGACCATATTTTTGCCGTCGGGGAGGCGCAGTACAAAATCGGGTATGGCGCGCTTGCCTGTGTCGTCTTTGAACGCCGCTTGGGTGTCATAGTGTTCACCCGCCCTTAGGCCCGCCAACTCTAGGGTCCGTTCCAGCTGTGTTTCGCCCCAAGAACCTACCAACTTTTTATCGCCCTTTAAGGCGCGGCTCAGGGTATTTGCTTCGGCGCTCATCGCCAACCCGACGCTCTCTAGTGCTTTAATTTGCGCTTCGAGGGATGCAGTGTTCTTTAAAAACTCACCGTGCACGCGGTTGGCGTTGTTTTGAAAATGTTCAATTTGCTTTTCTAATGGCTTGATTATCGCGCTGATACTCTGCTGGTTGCTCACCCGCAATTGCTCATCTCGGCCCGTCAGAATTTTCTCGCTTAAGCTTTCGAACTCGACTTTTAGCGCCGCTTTGCTGGTCTCAAATTGGCTGAGTTGCTCGCGAAGACTGCGTTCACGCTCGGTTAGCTGTGTTTCAAGTTGTTGATTAGCAAGGGATAACCGTTGAACCTCCGCGCGGGCATCCGACAGCGCTTGTCTCTCCAGTGCCAATTGTTCGCGAACCGCACTCGCCAGCGCCGCCGAAGTATCACGCTCGCTGCGTAGGGCCTCCATCGCCCCTTGGTCCGCTTGTCGCTGACGGCGATGGGCGGACCAAACGACTAGGCCGACCCCAATACCCGTCAGCAATACCGCAGCGATCAACCAACCCGCGGTATCAGGCATTGTTAGCGCGTCGCCATCTCAGCAATATCTGCAACGCGTAGGAACTGCGCGCGCAGCGCTGATAACAACTTTAAGCGGTTGAGTTTGAGCGCAGGATCCTCAGCATTGACCATGACACCCTCAAAAAACGCGTCAATCGGTGCTCTCAAATCTGCGAGGACCGTCAGTGCAGCGGCGTAGTCCTCGCCCTCGAGCAGGGGATCTAACGTCGTTTTCGCCTGCGCAAGTGCGTCAAATAGGGTCTTTTCAGCGGCTTCCTGCAGCAAACTTGCCCCCGGCTGCCCGTCGACGGCGTGTTCCGCCTTGGCCAGAATGTTGGCAACACGTTTGTTTGCCGCAGCGAGCGCCACCGCGGCGTCGCTGTCTGCAAATGCATGCAGCGCTTTTACCCGCGCATCGATCTCGGTGGGCGATGTAATGCCGATATGGGTTACCGCGCGCAATATTTCTACCGCGATACCCTGATCCTCATAAAATGCACGTAACCTTTCGATAATGTAGGCGACCACATCGTCGGCGACCGTCGCGCTTAGTAAGCCCGCGGGATACTGTGCACACGCCCAGGTGACCAGCTGGGTGAGGGCAATCGGATTCCTCTGCGCAATCAGAATGCGAATCACTGCGAGCGCCGCACGGCGTAAACCAAAGGGATCCTTGGAGCCTGTGGGTAGCTGACCAATGCCGAAAATGCCCACCATCGTGTCGAGTCTATCCGCCAGCGCGACCGCACGGGCTTCCGCGGAGGCGGGTAAGTGGTCGCCCGCGAAGCGCGGCCAGTAATGCTGCTCTACCGCATCGGCGACCGCTGCGCTTTCGCCGTCGTGACGGGCGTAATGCCCACCCGCTATGCCTTGGAGTTCAGGAAACTCAAGCACCATGTCAGAGACGAGATCGCATTTACACAGTTTAGCCGCCCGAACACTGGTGTCAGCCTCTGCCCTGAACGCGTCGTTAATAGGCTGCGTCAGCCCGACGATACGCGCGGTTTTATCCGCGAGCGTGCCAAGCTTCTGCTGGAACACCACCCCTTCTAGCCGTTGCAAGCGACTACTCAAAGCCGATTGTTTATCGGTTTCAAAAAAGAAGGCCGCGTCACTTAATCGCGGTCTGATGACGCGCTCATTCCCCGCAATCACCTGACTTGGGTCGCGACTCTCGATGTTCGCGACGGTGATAAAATTGGCTAATAGCTGTGCCTCTTGGTCCACTAAATGAAAGTATTTTTGATGTACTTTCATCGAGGAAATCAGTGCTTCGGCGGGCACTTCTAAGAATTTTTTGTCGAAACTACCCATCAATGCAACGGGCCATTCAACCAAGCCTGTGACCTCATTGAGCAGGTCTGGATCGATCACAGCCCGCGCGCCGGCGTCGTTAGCGAGCGCTTCTACCTGTGACTGAATCCGTGCTTGACGCGCACTGAAGTCAGCAATCACTTTGGCTTCCAGTAACGTTTGCTCGTAGCTTGCGGCGTTTTTTAGCGTAACAGGTGCGCCGTGATGAAAACGGTGCCCACGGGTGATGCGGTCGGCATCACAGTTGTAAAGGGACAGTGGCAGTACCTCGTCACCGAGTAATAGCACCAACCACTGAACAGGTCGCAAAAATTCATCTCGGCTGCGTCCCCAGCGCATGCGCTTTGACACGGGGATTGCCGCCACCGCCAAACTGACCAATTCGGGAAGCACCTCCTTGGCGACTGCGCCAGCCTCGGCGATACGCAGTCCCAAACGCGGCCCTTTATCGGTGTCTATGGGTATCAGCGCGTCGGCGGTCACACCTTGCTTGCGCGCGAACCCTTGCGCCGCGGGTGTCCAATTGCCCTCGCCATCCTTCGCACTAGCGACCGGTGGCCCCAGAATTTCACGCTCCACGGCCGGGGCGGCAAGTGTCAGGCCCTTGATGCTGACCGCGAGTCGTCGCGGCGTCGCAAACCAGCGGCTTGATTCAAACTGCAAGCCCTTGTCGGTCAGGCTCTTGCTCAGGGTGTCGCAAAGCGCCTCGGCCATGGTGGTTAACTGGCCGGCTGGCAGCTCTTCGGTGCCCAGCTCAAACAAAAAATCAGCGCAGCTCATGATAATTTCTCCAGTGCGGCTGCACGTAGGTCAGCATCCGCTTGTGGGAATCCGGCACGGGCGCGGGCGGCGACATAGGCTTCGGCGGTTGCCTTCGCGAGTGTGCGCACTCTTAATATGTAGCGCTGCCGCTCGGTAACCCCGATCGCGTGGCGGGCATCCAGCAAATTGAAAGCGTGCGAAGCCTTAATCACGTGCTCATACGCGGGCAGCGGCAGGGATTTTTCAATTAATCGCAGCGCCTCGCGTTCGCAGAAATCAAAGGTCGATAGCAGGTGATCGACATCCGCTTCATTGAAGTTGTAATTCGACATCTCGACTTCGTTTTGATGAAAGACATCCCTATAGGTGACGGTGCCTTGAGGCGTCTCAGCCCAAACGAGGTCATAGACTGAGTCCACGCCCTGTAGATACATGGCAATCCGTTCGAGGCCGTAGGTGATCTCACCGGTCACCGGATAACACTCAAGGCCACCGGCCTGTTGGAAATAGGTAAACTGCGATACCTCCATGCCGTTAAGCCAAACTTCCCAGCCGAGTCCCCAGGCGCCCAAGGTAGGTGACTCCCAGTTATCCTCGACGAAGCGAATGTCGTGAAGTAAGGGATCGACACCGAGTTCGCGCAAGCTGTCTAGATAAAGTGACTGGAAGTCCGCGGGCGATGGCTTCATCACCACCTGAAACTGGTAGTAATGCTGCAGTCGATTGGGATTTTCACCGTAGCGGCCGTCGGTCGGGCGACGGCTCGGCTGCACGTAGGCGGCGTTCCAGTTTTCGGGCCCCAGCGCGCGCAGGAAGGTGGCCGGGTGAAAAGTACCGGCACCCACCTCGAGGTCGAGGGGTTGAAGTATGACGCAGCCATGGCTGCCCCAGAAGTTCTGCAGTCGCAGAATCAGCTCTTGAAAAGTCTTGGGGATCACGAAGTCTTCCAGAAATGCGTTTGCCGCTTAGTATAACGCCGTTTGCCGCGGCATAATACGCACCCTACTATGCATCTAACCGAACTCTGGAAACTCAGTGACCGAAAAAGCGCCTACCGCCAGTACTTTGTCCGATAACGTCAGTTTAAGAGATCGACTGATCGTCGCCTTTGTGCGCCTGACTTTGTGGACCAGTGCCAAGCTGCCACTGGCGCTGGCGCGGCGGCTTGGCCGGTGGTTTGGCCGCCAGTATTACGCAATCGACAGCCACGGCCGGCGGATCGCCGAGCGAAATATCGCACTCGCTTATCCAGACCTCAGTGCGGCTGAGCAGGCGGCGTTGGTGCGAGGCTGCCTAGAGGAGACTGGCGCCTTGTCCGCCGAAATGGGCCATCTGTGGGCAAAACCTTGGCACCAGGTATCTCAGCTTGTGGTTGAGGTCGAGGGTGGTGATGTATTAGCGCAGGCATTAGCAACAGGTCGCGGTGTCATCGTACTCGGCCCGCACCTTGGCAACTGGGAAATGCTCGGGCTCCATTTGGCGACCCAAGGTGATTTGGTGGCGCTGTTTGAGCCGCCGAAAATCCCGGCATTGGGTGCCTTGGTGCAGCGGGCGCGTCAGCACAGCGGGGGCCGGTTGGTACCAACCACCCCACGCGGCTTGGCCGCGCTGGTTAAAAGTGTCAAAAACGGCGGTGTATCGGGTATTCTGCCTGACCAAGTCCCCGACCAAGACAACGCCGGTATGAATGTGCCTTTTATGGGGGTTGAATGCTTCACCGCCTCTCTGGCCTGCAATTTGATTAAGCGGTCTGGCGCAATTGCCCTGATGGGGGCGGCGATGCGCGTGCCAGGCGGCTTTAAATTGCGCTATGTCGAGCCCGATGCCGCTTTATACAGTGATGACTTGGCCATAGCGTTGACCGCCATGAATGTTGAAGTCGCCAAGTTACTGCAGGGCTGGGATACCCAGTACCAATGGCAGTACAAGCGCTACCGCACGCGTCCCAAAGGCAGCCTTAATCATTATCAAAATTTAAAAGCGCCGCGCGCGGCTACGGAGTAATTCATGCAACGATACAGTGGCAAACTTATCGCCGGGCTTATTGGTCTTTTAACCCTCGGCCCAGTGGGTTTGTTATTTGGCATTGCGATAGGCCACGCCTTTGACCGCGGCTTGTGGCAGGCACTGCAGGCCTCCAGCCCCGATGCGTTGCGTCTGATGCAGCAGCAGTTTTTTGATACCACCTTCACCCTCGCCGGCTACATCGCCAAGGCTGATGGTCGTGTGTCTGAAGCGGAAGTGGCGCAGGCCGAGAATTTGTTCCGGCAATTGCGTTTGAGCCCCGCCCAGCGTCAAGTGGCGATACAGCGATTTAAAGCCGGCTCCCAAGACAACTTTGACCCGGCGACTACAGTTGCGGCTTTTGCCGCTAAAGTCGGCCCGCGACGCCAGTTACAACACACGTTGTTTGCCTTCTTGGCGAGTATGGCACTGGCCGACGGTGTACTGCAGCCCAGCGAGCGCGAGGCATTGCATCGGATTGCCGCCTTGCTTGGCATGCCCGCGGCGCAAGTGGATCAACTGGTCAATATGCTGGCCGCACAAGCGCGCTTTCACAGTACCGGCGGGCGCAGTTATGGCAGCGCTGGTATGGCACCGCGTCGCGATGAACTCGCCGACGCTTACACCGCGCTGGGTGTGTCGCCCTCGGCCAGTGACGCGGAACTCAAAAAGGCTTATCGAAAGCTCATGAGTGAAAATCACCCCGATAAGCTGATTGCCAAGGGCGTGCCCGATGATTTGATCAAGCTGGCCACCGAGCGTTCACAAGAAATCTCGGTGGCCTATGACGTTGTCCGCGAGGCCCGCAGCCTCAGCTGAAAGGCCTAAGGGCGCCAAAAGGTGGGTGTAAACAGCACCAGTACGGTAAAGACTTCGAGTCGCCCCATCAGCATGGCCAGACTTAGGGTGATTTTGCCGACCTCGCTAATACTCGCGTAATTGGTTGATACCGCACCCAAGCTTGGGCCGAGATTGTTCATGGTCGCAACGACCGAAGAAAACGCGGTTTCGAAGTCCACGCCGGTGGTGAGCATGACAAAGTTGAATGCGACAAAGCTGACCATGTAAACCGCAAAGAAGCTCCATACGGCGCTGACGACCGCAGGCTGTACTCGCCGCGAATCCAATTTCAAGGGAATCACCGCGTTCGGGTGCAGCAGCTGTTTAAGCTCGCGCATACCCTGTCGGAAGATCAGGAGTACCCGCATAGCCTTCATACCACCACCGGTTGAGCCCACACAGCCACCCATAAATGACAGCATGAGCAACAAAAAGGGCAAAAATACTGGCCAGATCGAAAAATCCTGCGTGGTGAAACCGGAACTGGTGGCGATGGAGACGGTTTGGAAAATACCGTGCACAACCGCCTCATCAAAGGGCAGGGTGTCGGTAACTATCAGTGTGAAGCAAATGACACTGGCGGCGAGGAGTAAAATCCAACTGAAGAAGGTAGTCTCTGAGTCGTTGCGCAACACCGCGAGGTCGCGGCGCTGAAAGGCTAGAAACATCAGACCAAAGCTGACGGCACCCAATGTCATAAAAATGGTGCAAATAAATAGAATGATATCGCTATTAAAGTAGCCCATGCTGGCATCGTGGGTGGACGCACCGCCAGTAGCAACGGTGGAGAATGCGTGGCAAACGGCATCAAAAACAGACATCCCTGCTAGCCAGTAACAAACCCCGCAGGTTGCGGTTAAACCTACATAAACACCGAACAGTGCCTTTGCTGTACCGGTGATGCGCGGTGTTAATTTGCTGTCTTTTGAGGGTCCGGTGCTCTCTGCGCGATATAACTGCATACCACCAATACCGAGCATAGGCAGTATCGCAACCGCTAAAACGATGATGCCGATGCCGCCGAGCCATTGCAGGAGTTGGCGGTAAAACAAAATTGAGCGGGGGAGTTCGTCGAGGCCCACGATCACCGTGCCTCCGGTGGTGGTCAATCCAGACACTGATTCGAAAATCGAATCAGCGACACTCATGCTCAGTGAATGGCTGAGTAAAAACGGCAGCGATCCAAACAGGCCCAGCACCGTCCAAAAAAGCGCCGTCACCAAAAAGCCATCGCGAATATATAGGTCATTTTTACAGTGTCGGGTGGGTAGCCATAGGCAGAGGCCAGCAAATGCGGTCAGCGCGAATGACAGAGAAAACTCGTTTGCCGACCCATCGTTCGCAGCCAGACCGAGCCACAGCGACGGCAACATCGCACAGCTAAACAGCATCAGCAGCACGCCGATAATACGGATAGAGACGCCGATATGCATTAGAGGAACCCAAAGCCCACGGCGAATAGCCGTTCAACCGCCGAAATTTGGCTGCGGTCGGTGAGGAATAAAATCACGTGATCGTCGGGCTCCACAACCACGTGACTATGGGCAATGATTACCTCAGCGCCGCGTAAAATAGCGCCAATGCTGACGCCGGTCGGCATTTTGAGCGCGTCGAGTCGGCGACCGATGATTTTTGAGGATTTGGCGTCACCGTGTGCAATCAGTTCGATCGCCTCTGCCGCGCCGCGCCGCAGTGAGTGCACGGCGCTGATATCGCCCCGTCGCACGTGGGTGAGTAAGCTCCCGATGGTTATCTGCTGGGGCGAGATCGCGATATCGATTTCTTCGCCGACCAAGTCGGCATAGGCCGAGTTGGTGATCAAGGTGATCACTTTTTTAGCACCCAACCTTTTGGCGAGCATCGACATCATGATGTTCGATTCGTCGTTATTGGTCAGCGCACAAAAAACGTCGGTGTTTTCTATGTTTTCTTGCAGCAGTAGCTGCGGTTCGTTGGCACTGCCGTTTAGTACGATGGTTTCTTCAAGTAGCTCAGAGAGTGTTCGGCAGCGCTCGTAGGACAGTTCGATGACTTTCACTTGGTATTGCCGTTCGAGCCGTTTGGCCAGTGTGGCGCCAATATTACCGCCACCGGCAATCATTACTCGCTTATAGGGTTCGTCAATCTCTCTGAGCTCCGCGGTCACCGCGCGGATATGCTCTCTCGCCGCAATGAAAAACACTTCGTCATTGGGTTCTACAACGGTTTTACCCTCGGGAATAATCGCTTGGGATTTGCGGAAGATGGCGGCCACCCGCGTGTCGACTTTGGGCATGTGCTCGCGAATTTCTTGCAGTTCGCGCCCAACAATGGGGCCTCCGGCAACCGCTTTAACCGCCACCAGGCGGATGCGCCCCTCGGCAAAATCTAACACCTGTAAGGAGCCTGGGTTGGCGATCAGCTGCTCAATATTATTGGTGACCAATTGCTCGGGGCCGATAATGACGTCGACAGGAATCGCTTCCGGCTTAAATAGGGCGTCCGCATGTTGCAGGTAATCGGCGGAACGAATGCGCGAGATCTTGGTCGGCGTGCGATACAGGGTAAACGCGACGTGGCAGGCGAGCATGTTGATCTCGTCACTGTTCGTCACGGCAATGAGCAGATCCGCGTCTTTTGCGCCGGCATTGAGCAGCGTGCTCGGGTGCGCCGCGTCTCCCTGGACGGTGCGAATATCTAGCCTTTCTGCCAAGGCGCGCAAGGTGCCCGGCTGGCTGTCGACTACGGTGATATCGTTTTGTTCATCAGCGAGATGTTCGGCCAGCGTGCCGCCGACCTGTCCGGCACCGAGAATGATGATTTTCACTGGTTGCTACCCCCTCGCTTAAAAGCGACGCCACCATAAACAATGACGGCCCGCTTAGTAAGCCTCTGTCGGCGAAAAAGCGGACTATGCCGCAACCTAAAGCGCTTTACCGACCAGCGCAAAGTACAAACCATCGCCGCCGTGGGCTGACGGTAATGTTTGCAGACCAAAAGTGGTCGCGATGAGGCCGTCACAGTGCAGTGCGCGGGCCTCAATATCGGGCAGCTGCTCGAGCGCCCAAGCAACGACTTGGTCATTTTCTTCGTTCAGGATCGAGCAGGTGATGTAAAGCAGTCTTCCGCCGGGCTTGAGCAGCGGCCAAACTCCCGCAAGGATCGCTTTCTGCTGCTCGGCGAAGCTGTCGATATCCTCATGGTTGCGATGCACTTTAATGTCAGGATTGCGGCGGATGACGCCGGTGGCAGAGCAGGGCGCGTCGACTGCGATGGCATCAAAGCGCTGCTTGCTGAGGGTTGCACTTGGCGTGATGGCGTCGTCGTGCAGCAATGTCATCGACAACCCGAGACGCTCGCTATTTTGAGCAATCTTAGTGAGGCGCGCGTGGCTGTTATCCATGGCAATGAGACTACCAATATTGGGCCTCATTTCGAGTAGATGGCAGGCCTTGCCGCCGGGTGCTGCGCAGGCGTCGAGAATATGCTCGCCGTCCAGCGGCGCTAAAAACTGCGCCGCTAATTGGGCCGACTCGTCTTGCACGCTGACCAGCCCTTCGTCGAAGCCGGGCAAGCTGCCAACATCCCTCGGGCTCTCTAAGGTCACACCCCAAGTACTGATAGTGCAAGGTGTGGCGTGGATATCGGCCTCAGCGAGTCGTGTTAAATACGCGTCACGGCTGCCGCGCAGTGCATTTACCCGCAAGGTCATCGGCGGATGCGTACGCGAAGCCGCCGCGATGTCCGCGAGCTGCTCGGGCCATTGGCTGCGCAATTTGAGGTAAAACCAATGCGGCAATGCCAGTGTCGCCGCCGCATCGAGGCCCCGCTCGAGAGCATCTTGCTCACGCTGGAAGTTGCGCAGTACGCCGTTAATAAAGCCCGCTGCCCAGGATTTATCGAGCTCACGACAGGCGGCGACGGTCTCCGAAATGGCGGCGTGAGCAGGCACTCGCATGGCTGACAACTGGTGTAAGCCGAGCATAATGAGTGCTTTGACATCGCCGTCTTTGCTTTTAAGTGGCTTACTGATCAGCGCGTTGGCAATAGCGTTGAGTCTTGGCCATTCGCGGAGTGACCCGTAGACCAATTCTTGCATCAGCGCGGTGTGGTTTGGTTGCAGGCGCCCGAGTGCGGTGGGCATCGCCTTCTGAAGTGAGTGCCCGCTTTCAACTTCCATCAATAGCTTCGCAGCTTCCGCTCTGGCGGATAGGGATTTCCCCCAAGGATGTTGTGGGGTTTTGCCGCTGCTTTTAGGGCGTCGTTTAGCGTTGCGACGGCTAGGGCTTTTGGGGGTATCGCTCACAATGGCTTGTCCGAATTGGGCGTTTCAAAGCGTTGGCCCGGCGCGAGTGCATCCGCGCGGGCATTGAGTAAATCGCCGATAGCGAGGGGCTTGCCCCCCGGGAACTGCGCGCGACTAATGTTTAATGCGCCAATCCCGCAGGCAACGACTAACCCCGTGCGGCTCGCCGCGATAATGGTGCCGGGGGCTGGGGTGTCCTGTGTGGTTTCGGCGGCGTCGAGCACCGCTTCTGCGGTCCAAATTTTGACACGCTGGTCACCGAGTTGGCTAAAGCACACCGGCGCTGGGTTAAACGCACAAATTTTGCGGGCCAGCGTTTCTGCGGGTAATTGCCAGTTGATGTCGCAGTCGGTCTTGGTGATCTTGTGGGCGTAGTTAGCGTGTGTGTCATCCTGGGCGATGGCATTGACCCACTGTTCGCTAAAGTCGTTTAGCACCGCAATTAGCGTTTTCGGACCTACCGCCGCCAGCGCGTCGTGGAGTTCGCCGCCGGTTTGATTCGCGGGGATGTCAACGAATGCCTTGGCGAGCATCGGCCCCGTGTCGAGTCCGGCCTCCATTTTCATGATCGTCACGCCAGTTGTTTGATCACCCGCTTCTATTGCCCGTTGGATGGGCGCCGCGCCGCGCCATCTTGGCAGCAGTGACGCGTGCACATTGATACAGCCCAGCCGCGGTATGTCGAGAACCGCTTGCGGCAGGATCAGCCCATAGGCCACTACAATCATGATGTCTGCTTGATGGGCCTTGAGTTGTGCTTGTGCGCCGTCTGCTTTTAGCGTCTCAGGCTGAAACACTGGAATACCCGCCGCTTCAGCGCACGCTTTTACCGGTGACGTCAGCAGTTTCTTGCCGCGCCCGGCAGGGCGGTCGGGCTGCGTATAGACGGCGACAATGTTGGCGCCGTCATCGATCAGCGCTTGGAGGTGTTGCTGCGCAAAAACAGGGGTGCCGGCAAAGATAATTCGATCTGACGTGGCCATTTGCTACGCTTGCTGCCGATGTGCTTTTTCAAGCTTGCCGCGAATACGCTGCCGCTTAACCGGGGACAAATAATCGACGAATAACTTGCCCTCCAGATGATCGATTTCATGTTGTAGGCAAATGGCCAGCAAATCATCTAAGACGCGTGTAAATGGCTCCCCATGGCGATCGAGTGCGCTGACTTCAATGCGCTGTGGGCGGTGGATGGTTTCAAAAAAACCCGGTACCGATAGGCACCCTTCATCGTAAGACCCAAGCTCAGGATCAATAACGTTGATCTCTGGATTGATAAACACCAGCGGCTCTTCGCGGTTTTCCGAGATATCGATCACAATGACGCGCTCGTGCACGTCAACCTGGCTCGCGGCGAGGCCAATGCCAGGTGCGTCGTACATCGTCTCGAACATGTCATCGACGAGTCGTTTAATGCGTTCGTCGACCACTTTGACGGGCACTGCTTTGGTGCGCAGTCGCGGGTCGGGAAATTCAAGAATGGGTAGCAGTGCCATAACGTACCTGTGCGTTATAAAAGGTATAAGGTCAACAACGGTGCGATTAAAGATGCGAAGTGGTCAGAAATGCACTTGCCTCGCCGCACGCTGCGCCGCAAACTGCCAGTATAACGCGGACGCCATAGGAAAGTGGCGGTTTGTCACAGCCGATGGCGCGCAAGATCACGAAGTGCCTGTTTGGAAAAGCAGACGCTGCGGGCGGGCCGAGCATATCGGCCTAATAGGATAGCTTCAAAGGGAGTTGCCGGGTGGAATCCAGTTTTCAAACCATCAGTACAGTGTTTAAACGACCGAGCGCCTTATCTGCGGTTTTATTAGCCTGGTGTTTGCTGGTGTGGGGCGGTGCCCTACACGCGGAACAAGGCCGGCCAGACACGGTACAGCTTAACACCGATGTGCCTATGACCTACGTGGTTAAGCGCGGCGACACCTTGTGGGACATTAGCGACATGTATCTCAAAGAGCCTTGGCGCTGGCCCGAGCTTTGGGACAACAACACCCAAATCGACAATCCGCACCTGATTTACCCGGGTGATGTTTTGGCCCTGCGCTGGGAGAACGGCCGTCCGCGTCTTGGATTGGCAAGCCGCGGCGACGTCAAGCTATCACCAAACCTGCGCAGCGAATCACTCAACTCGACGATTCCGCCCATTCCTCGCGACCAAATTGATGCGTTCTTACGCAACAACCGAGTGGTCGAGCCGGTCGTGTTTGATCAAGCAGCTTATATTATCGCCGGCGATGCGGGCCGTCTGATCAGCAGTTTGGGTGATCGTATTTATGGCCGCGGCCCCATCGATGCCACTGACCGCACGTTTGGCGTGTTGCGTAAGGGCGAGTTTATTGTCGACCCGATTACCCAGGAAGTGTTGGGGCTGAAGGCCGAAGATATCGGCACCACTTCGCTGCTCGCGTCATCTGACACGGAATTTAGCGACGCTGATGTGAAAGAGTTTGAAATCACCCGTGTCACTGAAGAGGTGCGTATTGGCGATCGCCTGTTGCCGACAGAAGAGGGTATTTTGGCCGCTTATTTCCAACCACATCCGCCGGCTTCTGAAATCAAAGACGGCTACATGATTGCCGTAGATGGCGGCGTGACCCAAATCGGCGCCATGGACATTGTCACTTTAAATAAAGGTAGTCGCGAAACCCTGACCGTTGGCGATGTGCTTGCCATTTATCAGACCGGTGAAGTTGTGCTCGATCCGATTCTCAATGAGTCAGTGGTGCTACCGGATGTGCGAGCGGGCATGCTGATGGTGTTTGCGGTCTATGAGAAGGCCAGCTTTGCGCTGGTACTGAAGGCAAGTCGGCCCCTGGCGGTGGGCGACAAGGTTAAAAATCCGTAAATCACCCTGATTCAACGCCGGTGTTGGCAAGGATGCTGACCGGGGCGAAGTCTGAGTGAGTGGGTAGCACGCGGCTGCTATGCCAAAACAGCGGCATGCCGCAGGCCCATAGCAGGCGGTTTTGCCGCCTCGCACAATCACTATTAATGAACTCAAGGACGAGTCCATGCCTTATATATTGGGGGAAGACCCCCGCGCCGATGGCCGCTGGCTATACCTACTAAATTGGTCCACGGTATTACCTGAGTTTCGACGAGATGTTTTTGCCCCCGGTGTGACACTGGCGCAATTAATGGCCGGCGAGGGTTTGCCGTCCAATATCCCCCTGCAGTTACAGCAGCAATTACAACGCGGCTTGTTAGCCGCAGCGCCGGTCTACATCAGCAATGGCGTCGATGCGACATTACCCATCCAGCTATTGACCCTCGCTGATCGCGATTACCCACCGCTGCTGCGGCAATGCACTGATGCCCCTGCGGGGCTATTTGTGGTGGGTGATGCCACTCGATTGTCCTCGCTATCGATCGCGGTGGTCGGTTCGCGCAAGCCCTCCATTGATGGCCGCCGCGCCGCGACAGAATTTTCGAGCGCTTTGTCGCAGGCGGGCCTGACCGTGGTCAGCGGTCTTGCGCTGGGTGTTGACGGTGCCGCCCATGAAGGTGCGCTCAATGGGCGCGCCAGTACGGTTGCGGTTATGGCCACGGGTATTGATGCGGTCTACCCTCTACGGCATCGGCATTTAGCCCGCGCAATTGCTCATCGCGGCGCGGTCGTCACGGAGTTTCTCCCGGGTGCAACCCCCCAGCGTCGACATTTTCATCGACGGAATCGCACGATTTCTGGCCTCGCCTTAGGCACGGTGGTGGTTGAGGCCGGCCGACCCAGCGGCTCGCTCATTACCGCCACCGCCGCGGCGCAACAAGGACGAGAGGTTTTTGCGCTACCTTGGTCGGTTTATCACGGCGGCGGTGCGGGCTGTCGTGCGTTACTGGCGGACGGTGCGCATTTAGCGTTATCACCCGAGGACATTATCGTTGAGCTCGGTCCCAGCCTAACTGGCCAGCTGGCGTTGCTTGCTGACGCAGAAGACCAGGGGCAGGGCGCTGGGTCAAAAGGCGGGTCGAAGAAAAGCCTTAAGACGCATCAGGCGGTATTGCCGACGGTGATGAGTGCGTGCAAGCCATCTCAACACGATCGACCAGCGATACCCACTCATAATGCTTTGGCGGATAACCTAGTGTCTGATGCGGAAAGCGCCATTCTTCGCCAAATGGGTGATGGTGAGCACAGTGTTGATGCGATTGCGGCGGCACTGTGCTGGCCGGTTACCGATACTCGGATTCACCTCGGCCAATTGGAGTTAGCGGGCCACATTGAACGGACCGCTGCCGGATATCGCCAAACATCGTGACAGCTTTTGTCTATAGCGGCTTGCCGGTGCGCTGGCGGCTGCCTAAACTGGCGCGCCAGCCAATGTTGGCGCCTAACCCGCCGCTGCGTTTGAGACGGCCGCTGAAATCCCCATGCATTCTCGTGGGCTGACCACGATGAATGGCCGAGTCCCATGAGGTAAGTGATATGCAAATGACAGAATTAGCGGCGCGCATTACCGCGGGGGAGGTCGTTGCCTGCCCAGCTGAGGCGGTGTGGGGTTTGTCCTGCGACCCATTCAATCACGCTGCGGTGGCTGAGATACTGCGCTTGAAGCGACGCGACGTGGCCAAAGGTTTAATCGTCGTGGCGGCAGATGAAGCGCAGCTGGCTCCGGTGCTCGGTGCTTTGCCGGCGTCTATCCGCAGCCAGTTATCATTCAGCTGGCCTGGGCCCAACACGTGGCTACTGCCAAATAACGGCGTCTTCCCCCATTGGATCACCGGCGATAGCGATGAAGTCGCGGTGCGCGTTACCTCGGCGCCGGCGCTGGTTGCACTCTGCCGCGCTGTTGGTCATCCTCTGGTCTCAACATCGGCCAATCCGAGCAGCGCCTTGCCTGCCAAGTTTGCCTTTCAAGTGGCCCGTTATTTTGGCCCCAATTTGCCCCGTTGCCGTGGATCGGTTGACCTGAGTGCAAAACCGTCAACAATACGGCGTGCGACAACCGGCGAAGTGCTACGCGCATAAGCTGGACTATAACCGCAGCATCGTTTTTATGGCCTAGTCGCCCTATGTGCCGATGACTGTGGACTCAAAACAGGGGGAAATATGGATATCGAAGCGGTAGAAGCGTATCTCAGGGATTTGCAGAGCAGAATTTGTTCGCGCTTGGCGGCCATTGATGGTGAGCAAGATTTTATTTACACCGGCTGGGACCGCCCTGAAGGCGGCGGCGGGCTGAGCCGAGTGCTTGCCGATGGCGCGGTCTTTGAGAAGGCTGGCGTTAATTTCTCCCACGTGACGGGCAGTCATCTGCCGCCTTCGGCGACCCAATCGCGCCCCGAATTGGCCGGACGCAGTTTTCGCGCCATGGGTGTGTCATTGGTCATTCATCCGCGCAGCCCCATGATTCCAACGTCGCACGCCAACGTGCGCATGTTTGTGGCAGAAAAGCCCGGTGAAGCACCCGTCTGGTGGATGGGCGGCGGTTTTGATTTAACCCCGTATTACGGCAACTTAGCCGACACGCAACATTGGCATCAAGTGGCGCACGACGCCTGCGCGCCCTTTGGCGACGACGTCTATGATCGTTATAAGTCTTGGTGTGACGACTACTTTTATCTTAAGCACCGCGATGAGCCCCGCGGCGTTGGCGGTTTGTTCTACGATGATCTAAACGAGTGGGGCTTTGATAAAACCTTTGCGTTTATGCGCAGTATCGGCGACGCGTACATAAATGCCTATGCGCCCATTGTTGAAAAACACAAGGATGATCCGTGGGGCGAGCGAGAGCGTCAGTGGCAGCTCTATCGACGCGGTCGTTACGTGGAGTTCAACTTGGTGTATGACCGAGGCACGATCTTTGGCCTGCAATCAAATGGCCGCACGGAGGCAATTTTAATGTCGCTACCGCCTTTGGTTCGCTGGGAATATGACTATCATCCCGAGCCCAATACCCCTGAAGCGGCGCTGCTCGACTATTACTTAAAGCCCAAGGATTGGTTGGCTGAGCCTGCGGGGAGTGCCCCTTGTTAAACAACAGTCAGGGGAGCAAAGATCCCCTCGGTGATGCGGTGAAAACCGAGAGTAAGGCGGATAAATACGCCGTGTTTGGCCACCCGATCAAGCACAGCAAATCACCGGCCATCCACACCGCTTTTGCCGCGCAATTTCAAGAGGCGGTGAGTTATCGTGCGGTCAATGTTGAGGTCGATGCCTTCGAAAACACGGTCAGTGCCTTTTTTGCGGCGGGCGGTGCGGGGCTTAATGTCACTGTGCCTTTTAAAGAGCGTGCCTTTGCTCTGGCGGATGAAGCCAGCGACCGCGCTCTGCGTGCGAAAGCGGCCAATGTACTGCTGCCGCTGCCCTCCGGTGGGCTGCGCGCTGACAACACCGATGGCATTGGCCTCATTCGGGATATGGTGGCGAATAGTGGCTGGCAACTCAGTGGCCGCAAAACCCTGGTATTGGGCGCGGGCGGCGCAGTGCGTGGCATCTTGCAGCCTCTTCTGCGTGAGCAACCCGGGTCGGTGTTTATTGCTAACCGCACCCCTGAGAAAGCCGAATTGCTCGCGCTTGAGTTTGCGGACTTAGGCATACCCATTGCTGGCGGCGGCTTTGCGGCGCTTGCAGAGCAGCATTTTGATTTGGTGATTAATGCCACCAGTGCCGGCTTGGCCGGTGAAATGCCCGAGCTGCCACCATTTACGCTAACCGAGCGTTGCTGCTGCTATGACATGGTTTACGGCGCAGAACCGACGCCGTTTATGCGCTGGTCGGCCAGTAAAGCGGCGTGGGCGGTGTCGGATGGCCTGGGGATGTTGGTCGAACAGGCGGCTGAAAGTTACTATTTATGGCGCGGTAAGCGCCCCGCTACAGGGCCGGTCATCCAGCAATTGAGGCAATTGCTGGAGGGTTAAGCACCCAATTGTCAGCCGCTCTTTGCTTCGCCCGTTAAAAAGGTCTGTTTTAACTTACTGTAATTCTGCGCGCTGTAGCGCAAGAATTTGCGCTCGCTGTCCTTAAGTGGGCGCATTTGGCGCACGGGGCTACCGGCATACAAATAGCCGCTCTCCAACCGTTTGCCCGGTGTGACCAATGTGCCGGCCGCGATCATGACTTCATCCTCAACTACCGCGCCATCCATAATAATGGCGCCCATGCCCACCAAGATAAAGTTGCCCAAAGTACAGCCGTGCAGGGTGACACGGTGTCCTACGGTCACATCATTGCCGATGACGAGCGGCCAGCCCGCGGGATTGAAGTCGCTGGCATGGGTGATGTGCAGTACCGAGCCGTCCTGGATATTACTGCGATCGCCAATGCGGATTTTATGCATGTCGCCCCGCACTGCGCAGTGCGGCCAAATACTGACGTCGTCACCGAGTTCAATATCACCCAATACCACGGCACTGGGGTCGATCATGACCCTTGCGCCAAGCTTCGGCTCAAAGTGTAAATACGCGCGTATATTGTCCTCAGCTCGGTAGCTCACGGTTTTCATGGGGTCTCCAAAGTTAATCCACAGGGCGGGCGTTGCTCGCAGAAGTTGTTATCATCGTGCATCGTTAAGAGGAAAACGTCGATGCCCGACAATAACCAGCCGAATGATAACGCGCCATTCCAGCCTGCGGCTAAACCCAGACGGTTTATTGCCGGCGCCGTCTGTCCCCGTTGCGCCGCTATGGATCGCATCGTCGTCAATGCAGACGGCGAAAGCC
>Ga0209137_1001882_pt1 | contig 19218 bp, 15 predicted proteins | sample SaaInl5LU_22_DNA_FD_184642 | JGI IMG/M metagenome (GOLD analysis project Ga0209137, IMG submission 184642) | Marine microbial communities from expanding oxygen minimum zones in the Saanich Inlet - ESP_105LU_22_DNA (SPAdes) (version 2) | ecosystem: Environmental > Aquatic > Marine > Intertidal... | reverse complement strand
GTGTAGCGGCTGAAGGTCTGGTTGCTGTTGCCGCGAGTGGCAATAAAGGTTTTGTGGTTGAAGTCAATTCTGAGACAGATTTTGTGGCGCGGAATGATAGCTTTCAATCGATGGTTTCAGACATTGCCAAAGTTGGCGTTGAAACTGGCGGCGATCATGCACAACTTCTAGCGGCACCTTTTCCGGGTGCGGATAAATCAGTTGCCGACCACGTTCAGGCGATGATCGGAACAATCGGTGAGAATATGAATGTTCGCCGGTCTTTGGCTTTAGCTGTTTCTGAAGGTGTTGTGGCTAGTTATGTTCACAATCAAGTTACCGAGGGCATGGGTAAAATCGGTGTTCTTGTGGCACTAGAATCAGCTGGCGATGCCGCCAAGTTGGAGCAATTGGGTCGTCAGATCGCGATGCACGTCGCAGCGACTAGCCCGCTATCTGTTTCCGTTGAAGAATTGGACCCGGCTGAAGTTGAGCGTGAACGCGCCCTATTGGTTGCCGAAGCAAAAGAGAGCGGAAAGCCAGATAATATCATTGATAAAATGGTAGAAGGCCGAATTCGTAAATTCTACGAAGATGTGGTTTTGGCGTCTCAAGTTTTTGTTATTGATGGAGAAACACGCGTTGGCGATTACGTCAAGAAATTCGGCGACGAATTGGGTACTCCAGTTAAATTGACGGCATTCGCTCGCTTTGAATTAGGGCAGGGTGTAGAAAAAGGTCCTGAAGAGGATTTCGCTGCAGAAGTAGCGGCGACACTAGGCAACGCATAACGCTGCGGATTTGCCATATCTGATTAGGCGAACCTCTTAAACCTAAATGATATCTATCCTTAAATAGATATCTAAGTTTAGAAGGTTCGCCAATCCGGAAATGTCCAGGTTAGGCTGAACATTAATTAGGTTTGGTATTAATTAGGCATTACACGAACTCTACGCAGCAATATAAATTTCGCGCAGTAGCCGGCGGTAACACCTATTGTGTTAACGTGACTTGATTATGTCGATTATTAGATGACCCCTATTATCAGATGAACCTGTTATTCGATGACTGCGACTTTCAGCGTATTGGTCGTTCCAGGCCGTCCGAACGGTATTCCAGCTGTAATCAAAACCTTTTCACCTTTCGGTAATCCTAGCTTTGATGTTGAAACGACTTGCGTCGCCTCGACCATTTCGTCAAAACTCTCAGGGTCTGATGTAATAATCGGCACAACACCCCAGCTTAAAACCAAACGTCTCGCTGTATTGATAAGCGGCGTTAAGCCAATGATCGGGCAGGGCGGCCGCTGACGAGAAATCCGATTAACCGTTGAGCCAGTCCTTGTATGCCCAAATACAGCGGCGCAATTCATGGTTTCCGCTATTCCTTTTGTCGAGTAACTAATCGCGTCCTCGGTCGAGCCCTTCGATGTAAGTGAACCCACCGCGAAAGCTTTCCAGTAATCGGGATCGGCTTCTGCAGCTCTAATAATCCTATCCATAATAGCAACGGCTGTTGTCGGGTGACGCCCGACTGCGGTTTCCGCCGAGAGCATAACAACGTCCGAGCCTTGGTAAATAGCTGTCGCAACATCTGAAGCTTCAGCGCGTGTTGGGGACGGCGCGTCTATCATGCTTTCTAGCATGTGGGTTGCAACGATAACGGGCTTGCCTAAGTCGCGGGCCTCACGAATTATTCGTCTTTGAACGACGGGCACTTGCTCGAGCGGCAGTTCAACTCCCAAATCTCCGCGTGCAACCATTACAACATCAGACTCGAGCAGTATTTCGGTTAGGTTTTCGACTGCAGACGGCTTTTCAATTTTTACAATGATCCCCGCTTGGTCGCCAATTATCGCTCGCGCATCCTTCACATCCTCAACGGTCTGTACAAAAGACAAGGCTATGAAGTCTACATTCTGTGAGAGTGCAAATTCCATATCAGTTTTATCTTTGTCCGTCATCGCCGACATCGGAAGAACGGCATTGATGATATTGATGCCTTTTTTATTTTTCAGTATTCCCGGCGTATCGACAGTCGCAGTTAGCTTTTCGCCATCGTTTGAATTAATTGTAACGCGTAATTTTCCATCATCGAACTTGAGAATATGTCCTGGGCCAAGCGCCTTGATTAATTCGGGGTGGGGCATTCGGATCAAGCCATCTTTGCCTAATTCGTCACTGCATTCAATCGTTATTTGTTCGCCGTGTTTCAACTCAATTTGGTCATTTTCAAAGACGCCACATCTAATTTTAGGACCCTGCATATCGGCGATAATGGAAATGGGGATATTGGTATCTGCTTCAATGTCTCGGATGTGTTGAATAACACTTTTATGATCCTCATGACTTCCGTGAGAGAAGTTCAAACGGAAGGCGTCGACACCTATCTCATGCAGCATTCTTAACATACTCGGTGATGCGCTGGCTGGGCCGACGGTAGCGAGAATTTTTGTATAGCGATTGCGCATTTTATTTGGCCTTAACTGTTGAACTGTTGAACTGTCGGTATTTGATTTTGTTGCAGCACCCCTTTTTTAATTCGATTTTTACAAGGTCGAATAATGAGACGCAATTTTATGCAATTCCACAAATCTCGAACGGTAATGGGATTTTTATTATCTATAGGACGTCATGCAGATATTATCAACTTCAAACACTTAAACTTTACCGCTAACGGCAAAAGAATCGGATGCGGAATTTTGTTTGAGGCGAACCTAATAATGCACTGGCAAAATTTCCTGGCCATATGTTGCTAATAGGCTGAACTCAGTTTATTAACTTTAGTCGTATTAAGGACAGTTTTTGACTTGTTTGTGGGTTTTTAGAGCCAATTCGGAAGATCAAAACGTTCGACGAGCTATACATAGTTATAATGAATTATGAGGTTTAAAATGTCTGAGGCTCCAGTTTACCGGCGCATATTGCTTAAAGTTTCAGGCGAAGCCCTGATGGGATCTGGGCAATACGGCATTGATGTCTCAACCGTGGATAGGGTGGCTCAAGATGTAAAAGATGCGCTCGCACTTGGTGTGGAGGTTTGCATGGTAATCGGCGGTGGCAATATTTTCCGAGGGCTTTCTGGCGCGGCGGGTGGCATGGATCGCTCCAGCGCAGATTACATGGGTATGTTGGCGACAGTTATGAACGCGTTGGCTATGCAAAACGCGCTTGAGCGAGCCAATGTGCAGACCCGCGTTTTATCGGCTATCCCGATGACTAGTGTCTGCGAACCTTATATCCGCCGCCGAGCTATGCGGCATATGGAAAAAGGTCGGGTCGTTATTTTTGCAGCTGGAACCGGCAATCCTTTCTTTACGACCGATACAGCAGCGGCATTGCGCGCGGCAGAAATGAACTGCAATGCACTCATGAAGGGGACCAATGTGGATGGCGTTTATTCCGCCGATCCTAAAACCGACCCTGATGCGGAGCGTTTTGATCGCCTTACATATATGGATGTTTTATCGCGAGATTTGAAAGTGATGGACGCGTCAGCTGTATCTCTTTCGCGAGAAAATAATATACCAATTGTTGTGTTTTCTATTCATGAACGCGGTAATCTTTCGAATGTTCTGACCAATCAAGGCGCTTGCACGGTGGTTTCGGACGCTTAATTAGATATTTTGTCGGATACCTCAGATGCATCGAGGTTTTGCCTGAGGCCTTGCTCGTTCCAAACCTGTTAATGCCGAGCTTGATAATGTGAAGACTATGATGCAGATTGCAACATAACATGAATTTACATAAAGTGACAGTCAATCTCCGCGCGGAGCGGATATAAATATAAGGGATATTCAAATGAGTGTAGACCTCGGTGATATTGAACGCAGAATGGAAGGCGCTCTAGCAACCTTGAAATCTGAATTTGGCGGCTTGAGAACAGGGCGCGCTAGTATGAGTTTGCTGGAACCGGTGATGGTAGATGCCTATGGGCAAATGATGTCATTATCGCAAGTGGGAACCATTTCAGTTCCTGAACCGCGCATGATTACGGTTCAGGTTTGGGATAAAGGTCAGGTTCAGCTTGTTGAAAAAGCGATCCGTGATGCTGGTTTGGGCCTTAACCCGATGGCTGATGGCCAGCTGGTCCGTGTTCCTTTGCCAGAATTAAATGAAGAGCGCCGTGAGGAGCTTGTTAAAGTGGCAGGGCGCTATTCTGAGCAAGCGCGTGTGGCGGTTCGCAATGTGCGTCGCGATGGTATGGATAAATTGAAGAAAGCCGAAAAAGATAGCGAAATTTCGCAAGACGATTCAAAAATCCTATCCGATGACATTCAGAAGCTGACGGATAAGTTGATTAAACAAGTCGATCAATTGCTCGAAGCGAAAGAGGTCGAAATCCGTCAAGTTTAACGTGCGTAGTTTTGAATAGTTTGATTGGGGGTAAGTTTGCAGGATAGGCCGAGCGAGACTTGGGAAAACCAAAGCCAGAATTTGCCATGCCATTTAGCGATCATTATGGATGGCAATGGACGTTGGGCTGAGCTTCAAGGCAAAACCCGCAGCCAAGGCCATGCAAAGGGTGTCGACAATGTTCGAAACTGTGTCTCGATGGTGGCTGATGCGGGGATTGATTACCTAACGTTGTTCGCTTTTTCATCTGAAAACTGGCAACGACCAAAGACCGAAGTTAATTTTCTAATGTCGCTGCTCAAGCGCTACATAAAGTCAGATTTAGCTGACCTTCATAGTAAAGGTGTTCGCGTTCGCATAATTGGTCGGCGCGATGGTTTATCCCCATCACTCCGCGAGTTAATCGATCACGCAGAAACACTGACTTCGGATAACCAGAAGCTTCACCTGCAGATAGCCTTTAACTATGGCGGTCGCGAAGAAATTATTGATGCGGCGCAACGTATTGCCAAGCGAGCGGCCGCGGGCACACTAGACCCGGCTTTGATTAATGAAGACGTTCTTAACTCCGAAATGTTAACCGCCGGATTGCCAGACCCAGATCTCATTATCCGAACGAGCGGGGAGCAGCGAATCAGCAATTTTTTACTTTGGCAAGCAGCCTATTCGGAGTTTTATTTTTCCGGTGTTCTATGGCCTGATTTTGCCTATGAGCATTTCGTTGAAGCTTTAAAGGTTTATGCATCGCGAAGTCGGCGGTTTGGCGGTGTTGATGTCAAACAGGCTCAAGAATAGCGAGACGTATCCCTAATCATGGAAGTAAATAAAAATAAGTATAAAGGCCTGAGCGTTCGCGTTATTTCAGCATTGGTATTATTACTGCCCGTACTGGCCGTTCTTGGTGCTGGCGGAATTTGGTTTTACGGGTTTCTTGTTGTGGTCGGATGTTTGATGGCTATCGAGTGGACGCGAATTGTCGGATCCGCAAAGGCCAGAACTGATAGCATTTTTCTAGCCCTCAACCTGCTTGTGTCTCTTTCCGTATTTGAGTTTTGGGCTAATGATATTGGCCTGATCTTTCTGCTCGGACAGTTTATAGTTTTGGCAGCTTATTTGCTGGTGTCGCACGGGCGACTTGCACCGGTTCTTGGTGGGCTGATTTATATTGGGTTACCGCTCATTGTTGCAATGTGGTTTCGCGCGTCGCCGCAAGGAATGGCACTCATTCTTTATATTTTTCTAACAGTTTGGGGCACCGATATTTTTGCGATGTTCGCGGGTAAGTCGATTGGTGGACTAAAATTAGCACCTCGGCTATCACCCAACAAAACTTGGGCTGGATTAATTGGTGCGGTGATTGGTTCGGCCATTGTTGGATATATTTTTGCTCGGGTGTATCAGGAGTTTCAGGGTGTCGGCCCGGATCCATATGTGCTTATGTTCACGACGGGTGGTTTAGCCGTTGTCGCGCAAATGGGCGACTTGTTCGAGTCTACTTTGAAGCGCAAATATAACATTAAAGATTCGGGCCAAATCATCCCGGGTCATGGCGGTATTCTAGATCGGGTCGATGGGCTCGTCAGCGTACTGATTTTTCTGGGTGCGATCGCCCTGGTCCTAGATTACTTTTATAATTACCCACCCGTTCAAGCCGTATGGGTCTGGTGAATATGCAAAAGCGTGTAAGTTTATTTGGGGCTACTGGCTCCATCGGTGATAGTACTGTCAATATTGTTGAGCAATATCCGGAGCAATTTCGTTTTGTTGTTCTCACGGCAAACACCGACAGCAAAAAGCTTATTAATTTAGCTCGAAAGTTTCAACCAGACTATGTCGCTATTGCAGACGCGGAAAAGGTTGATGAGGTCAGGCACGGTCTCAATGATTTGCCAATTGAGGTGCTAGCCGGTCGCGATGGTTTAGATATCGCGGCACAGGTACCAACCGATTTTGCGATGGCCGCAATTGTCGGGTTCGCGGGTCTACAATCTACGCTCAAATTAATTGAGCAGGGTACGCGAATTGGTCTGGCAAATAAGGAGTGCTTAGCGGCGGCTGGCGGATTGTTTATGCAAAGAGCCAAGCAATATGGTGCGGAGATTCTACCCGTGGATTCCGAGCATAATGCAGCCTTCCAACTTTTAAACAATATATCTCAATACGACTTGCATAAGCTTACCCTAACAGCATCTGGCGGGCCGTTTCGCGACTGGTCGATGGATGACATGATGAATGTTTCGGTTGAGCAAGCGACGAACCATCCGATTTGGAGCATGGGACCGAAAATAACAGTCGATAGTGCTACACTCATGAATAAGGGGTTGGAGCTAATCGAAGCTCAGCATTTATTTGCTCTCAATGCAGACCAATTGGATGTCTTGGTGCATCCGCAATCGGTGGTGCATGCGCTGATCACATTAAAAGATGGAACCTTGATGAGCCATAAGGCAGTGCCAGATATGCGCGGGCCGATCGCATTTTGCATGGGGTGGCCGGAACGTCTATCGGCAAATATTGCGGCGCCAAATTTGGCAGATATAAAGTCCTTGAACTTTTTTGAGCCAGATCGCGAACGTTTCCCGTGTTTAGCTCTAGCCGAGCAGGCGATGCATAAAGGTGGAGCTATGCCAACGATTTTGAATGCAGCGAATGAAATCGCTGTTCAGGCTTTTCTCGATCAGCGTATTGGGTTCATGCAAATTTCCGAGATAGTCGAGTATACGATGGCCCATACTGGGTCCCTCAATACGCATGCGGCAGTTGGTAGTTTTAGCTCTCTCGGTGAGGTGTTGGATTGTGATCTGGGTGCGCGGCACCTAGCGCAAGAAAAAGTAAAAAAAATGTCCGTCTAAACTGTTTTTCGCGACTTTCTTTTTGTTTTCCAAGGTTTTTATGCGGTTTTATTGCATGACCGCTTCCTATTTGGGGCGATATGTTGATAATAGTGGAAAGGGTGCATGAGCAGATGCTCGCGCTAGGGATTTAAGGAGATAGGGTTGGATTTTGTTCCATTACTTCAGAGCGTGGGATTAGGGTATATCGTGCCCTTTATTTTTGTGCTGACAATCGTTGTGTTTTTTCACGAGCTTGGACATTTTTGGGTGGCAAGGCGCTGCGGTGTATGGGTTGAAACCTTTTCCATCGGTTTTGGTAAACCCTTACTGAAGTGGAAAGATAAACATGGAACGTTCTGGCAAATTGGCTGGTTGCCGCTCGGTGGTTACGTTAAATTCCTAGGTGACGAAAATGAAGTCAGTGCGCCGGATATGGAAAAGCTTGGTGATTTAGAGGAAAGCGTCAAAAGCCAAACTTTATTCTATAAACCATTATGGCAAAGAGCCGCTGTTGTCTCGGCAGGCCCGATCGCCAACTTTATTTTAGCCATCGTAATCTTTGCTGGTTTGTTTTCTATCTATGGTAAGCAGATTGCGCGTCCCGTTGTAGATCAGGTATTGTCTGAGAGCGCTGCCGAGATGGCAGGGTTTCAGTCCGGTGACTTGATAATATCGATTGATGGCAAAGCAATTGAGGCATTTCAAGATGTTCAGCGACTGATTTCAGTTAACGCCGAGCAGCTGTTAAAGGTAGAAGTTATTCGTGACGGACAGCCTTTGGACTTAATGGCGACACCATCACGTGTGGTTGAAACGGATCGTTTCGGGAATGAGTTTAACGTAGGCCGTCTTGGGGTAAGTATCTCAGCAACGGCGGATGATGTTGTGTTAAAACGTTATGGTCCGCTGGAGGCGATTTCGAAGGGCGTCGATGAAACTTACTTTATTGTTTCGCAGACGTTTACTATGTTAGGGCGTATTATTACTGGCCGTGAGAGTGCTGCGGCGCTAGGTGGCCCGATAAAAATTGCTCAGATTTCAGGGCAGACGGCGACCCTTGGTTTGGTCGCGCTGATCCATCTGACTGCGGTTTTATCTGTAAGTATTGGTTTGATTAATTTGTTTCCGATTCCAATGTTAGACGGCGGTCATTTGGCGTTCTATCTTTATGAAGCTGTTTTTCGGCGTCCGATGTCCGAGAGGGTACAGGAAGTTGGTATGCGTGTTGGCCTAGCTATGGTCTTGTCGCTTTTTGTCTTCGTTACATTTAACGATCTATCTCAGCTTGGAGTGTTTGAGAAGATTGCAAATGTTTTTGGTTCTTAATCAATTGATTTTTCAGAGGTTCTATAATGATGCGCTTTCGTCATTCGCTTCAATCTGTTCTTCTCGGAGCTACTTTTTTAGTGGCGCCGAGTGTTTTGCTGGCTCAAGAAGCCTCACTAACATCGGCTACGCCGACCAGTAGTAAGTCGGATCAAACCAGTCAGCAGAGCGAAGCCTCGACTGTTCTAGAATGGATCACGGTTGAGGGGGCTCAGCGGGTTGAGCGCGAGACAGTGCTTGCCTATATGGTTATTCGTGAAGGCATGGTGGCTACGCCAAAACTCATCAACCAATCTATCAAAACACTTTTCGGGTCGGGTCTATTCGCGGATGTGTCGGTTCGTCGGGATGGAAAAGGAATTGTCGTGTCCGTCGTTGAAAACCCGATCATCAATCGAATTTCGTTCGAAGGAAATAGTAAGATTAATGATGATACGCTTGGTAAAGAGAGTAATCTTCGTCCGCGCCTCGTCTATACACGTTCAAAAGTTCAGGACGATGTCGAGAGATTTTTAGAATTATACCGCCGCGCGGGTCGCTTTGGTGCGCGCATCGAACCTAAAGTAGTTCAGCTGCCGCAGAACCGTGTCGACCTTGTTTTTGAAATTGTTGAAGGGCCGGTTACGGGTATTCAGTCTATCAAGTTTATTGGCAATGAAGCCTATGATGACGGCCGGCTTTTGGACGAGATTATGACGTCGCAAACGCGTTGGTGGAAGTTTCTATCTTCTAGTGATAATTATGATCCAGATCGAATTGCCTATGATCGAGAGTTAATGCGCCAATTCTATCTGGCGCGCGGCTATGCCGACTTTCGTGTGATTAGTTCGACCGCTGAATTAACGCGCGAGGGAGATGCATTCTTCGTCACCTTTAATATGGAAGAGGGGGCTCTTTACGATTTTGGTGATGCTGACGTTGAAACGAGCCTGACGGAATTAGGTGCGCTTGATTTGACCAGTTTGATTAAGCATGGGCCGGGTGATAAATACGACTCTCGAAAAATTGACGCAACAGTAGATATATTAACAAAAGTGGTCGGTGAAAAAGGCTTTGCCTTTGCAGAAATTCGTCCACGCGTTCGTAGAGATTCTGAAAATCAAATAGTTAATGTTACTTATTTGATTGAGGAGGGTCCTCGAGTTTACGTTGAGCGAATTAATATTACCGGTAACTCGCGAACACAGGATGAGGTTATCCGTCGTGAAATGCGGTTGAGTGAAGGCGATGGATTTAACCGTGTGCTGCTGTCGCGATCTGAGCGCGACGTCAAAGGTCTTGGCTATTTTGCCGAGGCGGATATCGTCGAGCAGCCAGGCAGTGAACCCGATAAAACCATCATTGATGTGAATGTCGAGGAGCAATCCACCGGTGAGCTTACGCTTGGGGTTGGCTTTTCGACTACGGATGATTTCTCAACACAGTTTTCGGTGACGGAACGCAACCTGGGTGGCCGAGGTCAAAAACTTCAGCTTTCCGTTAGTGCAAGTTCGGAAGTTCAGCAGTATAAAATTGGTTTTACCGAACCGTATTTCTTAGGTCGCGATTTATCCGCCGGTGGTAAAATCTTTAATACGACGATTGAATATGATAATTCGGGTGACCTGAAGCGTACAGAGACGGGCTTCGGGCTAAATATAGGTTTCCCAACATCTGAGGATGGACGTATTAGTTTCTTTACTAATTTCCAGCAGGATAAGCTGGAAGTTGGCACCGGAGATTCCATCTATTCTAGTCGGTATCGCCCCTATGATGTGTTCAAAGTAGAAGTCGGCTACTTCTATTATATCGATAAGCGTGACGATATAATTGATACGACAGAAGGTTGGAATCTTGGTTTTGGGCAAGATTTAGCTGGGCCGAGTGGGGATGTTACTTATGTCCGCACTACGGTTAATGCTGACTATTATTATCCAATTGCCGACGGCATCGTCTTTCATGCTGGCCTAGACGGCGGTATGATCGCAGACTACGATAAAGGATATGTTCTATATAATGACCGCTTTTTCAGGGGCGCATCTAGTTTCCGTGGTTTCGACCGTTCGGGTGTAGGGCCGCGCAATACGGCAGGCGATTATTCGCTTGGCGCCAATAAATATATTATCGGAACTTTGGAAACCAGTTTGCCGCTCGGTATTCCTAAAGAGTTGGGTATGAAGACGAAAGCATTTATAGACTTTGGTGCGGTAGGGGATACGGATGAAGTGCCGTCAGCTAACATTGAAGACGATTTTGCATTTCGTGCATCTGCCGGCATTAGTATTTCTTGGAAGTCGCCGATTGGACCTATACAGTTTGACTTCGCTTCTGCACTTGCTAAAGAAGACTATGACAAAGATAAGTTTTTCCGGTTCTCGGCTGGTACACGATTCTAATTTCTGCTTTTAATGTGAACTTAATAATATGAGACTTAATAATATGAGAGGGACTAATATGTTACGTAAATTTTCACTTGTTGCCGCTGCAATAGCACTTGCCACATCTACTCTGGCATTCGCGCCTAATTCTGCTTCGGCCGCTGAAACTGTTATCGTTGTTTTTGATCTGGACCGAGCTGTTGCACAGTCAAAAGTAGGAAAAAATATATCTAAGCAACTCGAAACTCAGATTAACGCAGTCCAAAAAAAGGCAGATAAGTCTAACGCTGACCTTAAAACAGAAGCTGGAAAGCTTCAAGAGCAGCGTACACTAATGGCAGCCGATGCACTTCAAGTAAAAGTAGAAGAGCTGCGCTTAAAGCAGGTTGGTAAACAGCAAGAAATCTCTGCCGAAATGCGTTCTATACAAGCCGGTGGTAATGTTGCAGGTCGAGAGATTAAGAAGATTGTTGATGCTGAGCTAGCGGTTGTCGCCAAAAAGCGCAAAGCAGATATCGTTCTTCAGCGTGCAGCTGCATTTATTGTTAGCCCAACGGTTGATATAACAGATGAGGTTGTCGCTCAGATCGATAAGAAAATTACGAGTATTAAAGTAACACCTGTTAAGGAAAAACCAGCCCAATAGTTACAGGGTTAAAGCGAGTTAAGTTACATGTCAGACCCTCGGTTTTATGATCTATCAGGCCCTTTCCAGCTTCGCGAGTTGTTGGCAGAGGGTCTTTTGCATGGCCAGCCAGCAGACGTCTTAAATCGAAACATAACCGGTGTGAATAGTTTAGATCTAGCGAGTGCAGGGGAGCTGACCTTTGTTGGCTCTAATACACGTTACAAAGATATTGCTGCGCATACGAAAAGCGGAGTGGTGCTTGTGACGGCTCAAAGTCGAGATTGGGTTGCGCCCTCTGCCATTAAGATTGAGTGTGCGAGCCCACTGGCCGTCTTCAATTCTGTAGCCAAGGAATTTTACCCTGAATTTGATGCGGGTTTCTTTGGTGGCACATCTATTGATCCGAGCGCCAAAATTCATGAAAGCGCACAGATTGGCGTAAATGTCACGATTGGTGCTGGCGCAGAGATTGGAGCAGGGACGCGGATTGGTGCGTCTAGCTTTATTGGTAGGGGCGTCTCCATTGGCCGCGACTGCACTATTTATCCAAACACGACATTGGCTTATGCATTATTAGGTGACCGGGTTATTATTCAATCGGGAGCCCGGATTGGGCTAGATGGCTTCGGCTTTATAGGTGGGGCAACCCATGAGCGTATCTTACAATTGGGACGTGTTATCATACAGTCTGATGTTGAGATTGGTGCGAATGTGGCGATGGACCGTGGTGCTTTGGCGGATACAGTGATTGGCGAGGGAGCTAAAATAGATAACCTAGTTCAGATTGCACATAACGTTCAGGTTGGGCGGCATGTATTAATGGCCGGGTGTTGTGGTATTGCCGGCTCCGCAGTGATTGGCGATTACGCTATGCTTGGTGGAGCTGTTGGGGTTGGGGATCACGCGAATATTGGCGCGCAAGCAAACATTGCGGGTCTGTCTAGTGTGTTGGGAAGTGTTCCCGCTGGCGAGACATATGCAGGTCGTCCGGCTCGACCTATTAAAGATTATTTGAAAGAAAAAGCAGTTTTGCGCAGGTTAGCCAAAGACCGTAAGCTCCCCTTTGCTGCTGGCAACAAAGAACCTAGCTAGCTCATGCTGAATATACACCCCACAGCAATTATTGAAACAGGCGCTAGTATTGGTCAAGACGTGGAGATAGGACCGTATTGCGTTATCGGGCCCAATGTTAGCATTGGTGACAATTGTGTCTTGAAAAGCCATGTGGTGATTGATGGCGACACGTCAATTGGCGCGTCGTGTACGATCCATCAGTTTGCGTGCCTTGGAACCATTGGTAATATTTTAAAGCCAAAAGACGTTGCGGGGCGCCTTGTGATTGGCGAGCGCAATGAAATTCGAGAATATGTCAGTATTCAGGCTGGGCACCTTAGCGATGATAAATTAACGCTAATTGGCAATGATAACTTCATCATGGTGCATAGCCATATCGGCCATGATTGCCGCGTTGGTGATCATAATGTGATTGCTGTCGGTGTGAAGCTCGCTGGACATGTCATAGTTGGAAATTATACAAACCTTGGCGGTCTTGCGGCTGTTCATCAGTTTTGCTCGATCGGTAGTTATGCGTTTGTTGGTGGCGGTAGTATTGTTGTTGGCAATGTCATTCCATTCGGCATGGTTAAGGGCAATCATGCGGTTCTGGAAGGCCTCAATTTAATCGGCATGAAGCGTCGAGGTTTTTCGAAAGACGATATTCACGCCACGCGGCACTTGTTTCGAGACTTGTTCAAGTCGCCTAATGATAAGGTATTTAACGACCAATTAAAGGCCGCGCGAATTAAGTTCGCGAGTACCGAGGCAACACGAATGATATTGGATTTTATTGAGACGGCGAACTCGCGGGGGTTTTGCCGTGCGGGGACTTTATGAACCAAAGATTAGGGATTATCGCTGGCGGAGGCTCTATTGCCGAGCAACTTGCAGCACATTTCGTTTCTTCGGGCGGTGATGTTTTCATCGTTGCTATTGATGGAGCAGGTTACGACAATTCCGATAGGCCAGCTGATGTGACGTTTAACATAGGCGAAATAGGTCGACTTATGTCGGCATTTCGCGAGGCAAATATAACCAAGCTTGTGATGGTTGGCGACGTTGACCGGCCTGATTTATCTAAACTAAAATTGGATACTGAAGGGCATGAAGTCGTTGCTAAGTTTCTAGAACTTGAGACCCGCGGTGACGATGCGCTGTTGCGTGTAATTAGTCAGCATCTGCAACAGGGCGGGTTCGAAATTCTCGCGCCGGAGAGTGTGCTACAAAACCTTGCAGCTCCAAGCGGGTATCTCACTCAGTGCGAGGCAACGCAAGATGATCAAAAGGATATTGAGCGCGGAGGGAGCTTGCTAAAAGCAATCTCACGCTTTGATATTGGTCAAGGTTGCGTTGTTAGCCAAGGGCAGGTACTTGCCGTCGAAGGCCCTGAGGGAACGGACGCGATGTTGCAACGGGTGATTAAGCTATCTAAGGGAATTGATCCATCTGCTGGATCCGCCGCGAACGAAAAAGGCTGTGGCGTTCTTATAAAACTTCCAAAGTCCGGCCAAGAGCGCCGCGTTGATCTTCCGACAATTGGCCCTAGAACGGTTGAGAATGCTATTCGGGCTGGGCTTGCTGGGATCGTGTTTGAGGGTGGTGGCGCCTTAATAGTTGATCGTGACATATGCGTATCAACGGCCAATGAAGCTGGTTTATTTCTACTTGGTTTAGGCGGGTGACGGAGCATAAGCTAAACGTTGTCGTTATTGCGGGCGAGGCATCCGGTGATATCCTCGGTGCCAACCTCATGGCAGCCCTAAAAAAACTGCATCCAGCGTTAAGTTTTTCAGGTGTCGGCGGTGCGCACATGCAAGAGCAAGGCATGCGGTCTTTATTTGAGATGTCGGAAATTGCGCTCATGGGCATTATCTCTGTTTTACCCAAAATACCGTCTCTGCTGAAACGTATACGTGAAACCAGTGAACATATTTTGGAGCTTCAACCGGATCTGGTAATTTGCATCGATGCGCCAGACTTTAATCAGCGCGTCGCAAAGCAGGTAAAAGAGAAGGCGCAGCATATTAAAATTGTTAACTATGTGCCGCCAACTGTTTGGTTCTGGCGACCTGAACGAGCCAAGAAAATAAAATCTATATTTGATTTGTCGTTGGCAATCCTTCCCTTTGAGCCGGCCGTAATGAAGCGTCTTGGCGGCCCTGCTTGCGAGTATGTTGGGCATCCAGCGGTTAATGCGGTTGCCACGGTTGCGCAAGGCGCCGCGTTCCGAAAACAGCATAAGATTGGTGATGGCGATAAGTTAATTTGTGTTCTGCCAGGTAGTCGCAATAGTGAGATTAAGCAACTCGGTCATATTTTTGGCGATACCGTTAAAGCGCTTAAGTTACGCTATCCTGATCTGCGGATTGCTGTTCCCATGGTTCCGCATCTTCGCGAGCGTGTCGGAGATATGGTTCGGGAATGGTCGAACGATATAATTATAGTTGAGGGGGAGGCCGGAAAAGCGGCCCTATTTGCGGCTAGCAATGTGGCGCTTGCTGCTTCGGGTACTGTTGCCATTGAATTGGGTTTGGCTGAATTGCCAATGGTTGTGGCATATAAAATTGATGGGTCGATTGCGCGCATCCTTTGGCCACGCGCCCGCGTTCCATCGGTTAACTTGGTTAACATAGTGCTGGATCAGCCCATCGTCCCGGAAAGGCTACAGTATAATTGTCGCGCTGAATTTCTGACCGCAGAGATGGATATTCTTTTGCGTGATGATAAGCGCAACGCAGACACGCGTGAGCATCTGAGTCGCTTTAAACAGATAATGACCGAGGGTATTTCTAACCCAAGCGAAAACGCCGCCCAAATTTTACTAAATCTGGCCGGCGTCTAATTGTCAGTTTTTAGAGATCATGAACGTAATTGATTATCTTTCGTTCATCTGTACGTAGTCACGCTCGGTAGCGCCAACATAAAGCTGGCGAGGACGACCAATACGTTGACTTGGGTCTTCAACCATTTCATTCCACTGTGATACCCAGCCAACTGTGCGGGCAAGTGCGAATAGCACTGTGAACATAGTTGTAGGGAAGCCCATAGCTTTCAGGGTAATGCCAGAATAGAAATCAATATTCGGATAAAGTTTTTTATCAACAAAATATGGATCGCTCAGAGCAATTTTTTCAAGCTCCATAGCAACTTGCAATAATGGGTCGTTCTCAACACCAAGCTCTTTTAGAACTTCGTGACAGGTTTTTTGCATAACGCGCGCCCGTGGGTCGTAGTTTTTATAAACGCGGTGGCCAAAGCCCATCAAGCGGAAAGGGTCGTCCTTATCTTTTGCACGTGCGACAAACTCTGGAATCCGATCAACGGATCCAATCTCATTGAGCATGTCCAAAGCTGCCTCGTTCGCGCCACCATGTGATGGCCCCCAAAGACAAGCAATACCAGCGGCGATACAAGCGAAAGGGTTCGCGCCAGATGAGCCCGCCAAGCGGACTGTAGACGTTGACGCATTTTGCTCATGATCGGCGTGCAGAATAAATATTTTATCCATTGCGCGCGCCAGTGTCGGGCTAACTTCATATTTTTCACACGGTACAGCAAAGCACATGTTGAGAAAGTTCGACGCATAATCCAAATCATTACGAGGATAAATAAAGGGTTGGCCAACTGAATATTTATAGGCCATGGCAGCAATCGTTGGGATTTTAGCAATTAAACGACGGCTGGCAATTTTACGCTGTTCTGGATCATCAATATCTGTGCTGTCGTGGTAAAACGCGGAAAGCGCGCCGACAACCCCGACCATGATGGCCATTGGGTGGGCGTCACGACGAAAGCCTGAAGAGAATTTATATAGTTGCTCGTGAAGCATAGTATGCCGCGTAATAGCCGTTTCGAACTCTTCGAGCTGAGCGTCATTGGGCAACTCTCCATTCATCAACAAGTAGCAAGTTTCAACGAAGTTACCTTTTTCAGCTAATTGTTCGATCGGATAACCACGGTGGAGGAGGACACCTTTTTCACCATCAATATAGGTGATGGTTGATTTACAGCTGGCTGTCGATGTGAACCCAGGGTCATAGGTAAATTGACCTGTCTGACCGTATAAACTCGATACATCAATGACGCTTGGTCCGATGCTTCCTGTCTCGACTTGGAAATCATATGTATTTCCATCGGTCTCTAGCTTAGCAGGGGTTTTTGTGTTTTTTTCACTCATGGGCCAATTAATCCTCCAGTTGATCTCACAGTTAGCGGCTTTATAGCATAGTCCTTCGCCTGTAACCAGATTGACAGGGTAGGTAAAAAGGTCTCAGGAGGAGGTTTTGAACGGTTTTTTCTCAATTTTGGCCGTTTTGGGAGCTTAGTAATCGACAAGTTACCGATATTAGCCTAATTGATCGCTCATTCGGGCCTTAACATCGTCAGCACCGAGAAAAGCAAGTATATCATATATTCCCGGCGAGTCCGTCGCTCCGGTTAGAGCTGCGCGAATTCCTGGCCCAATTTGCCCTAATTTTAAGCCATTGGTTTCCATGAATTGTTTTAGGGAAACCTCACAACCGTCGCGTGTCCAATCCGACCAGCTCTCCATATCACTCAATAGCTTGGTCATCAGCTCGAGCCTCTCTGGTGTAAGTTGGTTCTTGGCTTTTTCGTTTAGTGACACAGGGCGTTCTGTAAAAAGGAAGTTTGCTTCCATTGTCAACTCGTCGAGATTTTTACTTCTATCTTTCAATGCAGGTAGGGCTTTGCGAACGCGAGCCTCTTGGTTTGCGGCCAACGGGTTACGCTCCAATATAGCTCGAAACAAATCATCATCTGACGCTTCGCGCATATGGTGCGCATTTACGAAGAATAATTTTTCGAGATCAAAACGAGCCGGGGATTTGCCAATGGCTGGTAGGTCAAACCACTCGATTAATTGCTGTGTTGAAAATAATTCATCATCGCCGTGGCTCCAGCCAAGGCGTGCCAAATAATTGCGCATGGCCTCGGGCATAACCCCCATATCACGATAGGCGTCGGTTCCTAGAGCCCCATGGCGCTTTGACAGTTTTGCGCCGTCTTCCCCATGGATTAAAGGGATATGCGAAAATTCTGGAAGCTCCCAGCCTAAAGCCTCATAAATTTGAATTTGCCGAGCGGCATTGGTGAGATGATCGTCGCCGCGAATGACATGCGTTACGCCCATGTCGTGATCATCGACGACGACTGAAAGCATATAGGTTGGTGTTCCGTCCGAGCGCAAAATGATAAGATCGTCCAATTGGTCATTGTCGATTTTGACGGGTCCTTGAACTTTATCTTCAATTATAGTGCTGCCGGTATCGGGCGCCTTAAAACGAATAACGGGTTTGATGGCATCTGCGTCTTCTGGCGTATCCGTGCGATCGCGCCATCGGCCATCATAACGAGGGGACTTGCCCGCAGCTTTTGCGGCATCGCGCATTTCATCAAGCTCTTCCGGGGTGCAGTAACATTTATAGGCTTTTTCAGTTTGTAAAAGCTGCTCTGCAACCTCGGCATGACGCGGCAGGTTCTGGTGTTGGAAAACCGGTGCCCCATCCCAATCCAAGCCCAACCAAGTTAAGCCTTCAATAATAGCATCAATCGCGGCTTGGGTAGAACGTGCCCGATCCGTATCTTCAATGCGAAGCAAGAATTGCCCGTTATGATGTCGTGCATAAGCCCAATTGAAAAGCGCTGTTCGCGCGCCACCAATATGCAAGAAGCCAGTTGGAGATGGAGCAAAGCGCGTGATAACAGGTTTCGACATTTTTGGTTCCCACTAAATATATTAAGAAAGGTGAGCTAGGCTCGAGAATAAGTATGTGATAGTTCTAGCATATTCCATTATTCTCAACTAGGTTAAATGAGGCCTGTTGCCCATCGGGGTAGCTGAACCATTAGTCGATAGGACGCCTAAAATTGGCTAATGGGCTGCTAAAACTGGCCGCTAAACAGGCCACTAAAAAGAAGAATAAAAATTGTTGTTTCATAAGTCACTGCAGTATATCGCGGCGTTTTTCGCCATTGGAATTGGGGTTAGTTTTATATTTCCCGATTTGGTTTACCTATGGGTGGCTCTCATTGTTTTGAGCTTGATAGGTATAGTTGCAATGCGCTTCGGTCTACCGAGTTTGTCTTACTTGAGACGGATTACTGAGCGGAAAAGCGAACGCAATACTGAGCGGAAAAGCGAACGTAATACTGAGCAGAAAATGCAAAGCCAGTTTGAACCCAAGAAGATTTATATATCCTTCATATGCCTTGCTGTACTTGTCGTTTCAATAGGCGCTCTGCGAACATCGTATGTCGTGCAAGCCCTGTTTGATACACAAGAACAAGTCGGCCAGCATGCACCTATTGGTAATGAGATTAGCGGGCAGTTAAGTTGGGTTGAAAGACAAAAACGTGGGTCGGTGGCCTTCTTTCGTGTCGGCCCAAACGAAGACGAATATAGTTTGTTTCGGCTTTATGGACGCGCTACCTATGCAACGACGCTCAAGATCGGTTGCTTTTATAGGTTGAAAATAAAACCCATGTCGATAGTGGGTGAGCAAGTCATAGGTGGCTGTAACGCCCGCCGCGCCGCTTTTTTCTCCAATGAGATAGGGCGCGGTTTCATCGATAGAGTAGTTGAACATAGTTGCGATGAAGCGCAGGCAAGGCAAATCGAATATTGGGGCCCAAAAATGTCTTGGCCCAAACGTCGTCTGGCA
>Ga0209137_1001880_pt1 | contig 19220 bp, 16 predicted proteins | sample SaaInl5LU_22_DNA_FD_184642 | JGI IMG/M metagenome (GOLD analysis project Ga0209137, IMG submission 184642) | Marine microbial communities from expanding oxygen minimum zones in the Saanich Inlet - ESP_105LU_22_DNA (SPAdes) (version 2) | ecosystem: Environmental > Aquatic > Marine > Intertidal... | reverse complement strand
CGAGTTATCGCGCGGTATAATGACTGCAGCCACCCCAGCACCATCAGCCGAGCGCAGGCAAGCCCCCAAATTGTGAGGATCGGTTATCCCGTCGAGCACTAAAAACAATGGAGGCTTATCGCTTTTAGCAAGTAGATCAAATAGATAACCCTCGTCGTGGGTCTCACCCTCTGCGCACTCGGCAGCCACCCCCTGGTGGCGGCCATCAACCAGCTGATTGAGCTCATCGGCACTCGCCCACTGAAAGGCTATCTGTTGCTGCTCAGCGAGACGTTGCACTTTTTGCAAACGCACGTCGTTGCGATTGCGCTGCAGGCGCAGCTGCAAGACCCTTTCAGGTGCTGACTTCAACAGAGATTGCACTGCGTGGATACCGTAAATCCAGTTCAAAGTTTATCTCCAATCATTTAATTTTTTTCATGATGCAGTTTACTATTCAATACTAAGCCAGCGCAGATTATCATGGGCCAAACCACTCGATAACACTAGAGCCGAACATGTCCGACCACACCACTACAGTCGATTCGTTTATTGAATTACCCAGCGCTACCCTGTTGCGACGTTTAGCAGCTCTGGTTTACGACTTATTTATACTTTTTGCACTCACGGTGGCTTATTTTGCGGTAGTCACCATTGTGCGCGTGGCTGTCACCGGCAGTGCGGATCGCGATCTACCGGCAACGATCACCGTGCAATTGCCACTCATTGCCGGCTATTGGGCGACACTGGGCAGTTACTATGTCATCTGTTGGCGCAAACAGGGACAAACCCTGGGAATGAAAGCTTGGCGCCTGCGCACCCAACAAACTGGCCATCATCTCATTACACTCAAGCAAGCTTGGTTGCGGGTTGTTTTGGCACCGCTCTCCATGGCTGTTTTGGGCCTCGGCTATTGGATGGCTCTGCTGCCGGCGCGTCAGTGTTGGCACGACCACGCCACTGCCACCGAAGTGGTGGTATTGCCCAAGAGCAAAGAATCTTAAAGGCAGCTTAAGCTGCTCGGCGCAGCAGGCGGCCGCCAATCAGAAAACACAGCGCTATCGGCAAGCAGACTGCCAATAGCGGTGGAAACCCGAACACCAAACTCGATGGCTCGAGCATATCTTGTAAAATTCGAAAGCCGATGCCAGTCACCACACCGACAAAGATACGCAACCCCATAGTCGACTCGCGCAGCGGGCCAAAAACAAACGCTACCGCTAACACCACCAAACCGATTACCGTCAGCGGCTGCAGCACCTTGGCCCAGAATGCTAGTTTGTAGGCGCCAGTATCGCGCTGCTGTTGGCCTAAAAACCCAACATAAGCATCGAGGCTGCGAATAGAGAGATTTTCCGGCTCGAGTATATTTTGCTGTAACAGTGTCGGCGTCAGCTCGCTGGACCAGATACGCGTAACTAACTTATCCGCCTCGGCTCGCGAGGTGCTATCGCGATGGTAAAAACGGGTGACTGCAACGTTTTCCTCTACCCAATGGCGCTGCTGCTGATTATAGGTTGCCCGCGTACTAAAACTGGCCGATTGTAGTGTGCGCTGCTCGTCAAACTGGTAGCGGGTAACACCAAACACAACGCCCCCGGGAAACACTGCGTTAATATAGATGTACTCGTTTCCCTCAACACTCCAGACACCGCCATCATCGACACTGCTCTGCAAACCGCTGCGCTGAAGTTGTCGCCGGCCATCGGCGAGCTGGTCAAGATAGGGGGTGGCAAACTCTCCCACTAACATACCCGCCATCACAAACCAGAGAATAGGCCTAATCACCATGGCCATGATTCGCCAAAGAGATACCCCCGCTGCGCGCATCACCACAATTTCACTGTTACCAGCGAGAATACCAAGCCCCACCAAGCAGCCGATCAATGCAGAAAATGGCAGATAATCGTAGACTTGCGAAGGTAGCGTTAGCGCCACGTACTCCATCACTTGGCGGAACTGGTAGTCATTGCGAACATCACCTAGTTCATCGATTACCTCTGCAACCACGTCTAAGCCGACAATCACCAGTAGCGCCATAGCAATAGCCAACGCAACACGGCGACCGACGTAGCGGTTGAGCAGTCGCATAGCCTTCACGCGCCACCTCCCAACCACAGCGGACGCTTAGGCAGCCTGCTCAACTGAAGTTTTTCAACGTACAATAGCAGTAGTGCCAAACCGATAAAAATACTGTGTACGCCAACAAAACCCAAAAGTGGAGAGACTGCACCACTTGACGCACTCCCCCGCACCGCGTTGAGCGCGACAAGGTAGACAAAGTAAATGATGATCGCTGGCAGTAGCCTTCCAAAGCGGCCCTTGCGGGGATCTGTACGCGCCAGCGGTACCGCTAATAAGCCGACTACCAAGACTAAAATAGGCAGCGCCAAACGCCAGTGCCAAGTGGCGCGATACTCATCGCTGAGTGCCGGCGAGGTGGGACTGGCCAGCTCGCTGCTAGCGAGGGCATCAATATCGGGGCGCCGAGCAGCCACTCCGTCACTCTTCAATCGGGTACCGTATTGGTCAAAATAAGTGAGACGAAATTCTGGGCTACCCGGTCTCCCCTCTACCCTTACACCCTGCTCCAGCACCAAATAGTCACCTCCGCCTTCACTGTCGCGCAACTGCTTGCCGGAAGCGGCTCGCACCAACACGAGGCCTTCACGCTGGCGACCGTGATCAGCGCTCACCGGCCGAAACATCGCTAGAAATAACTCAGAGAGCGATTGATCTTCATCCACCGCACCGGCGTAGATCGTCAAGTTGCCCTTGTCCAGAGAGTAAAATCTGTGTGCTGAGAGCTGATCGAGTTCTGATTTTTGTTGCTGGGCTGTATAGAGCTCGACATATTTGGCGGTACCGCTGGGGGCGACAACAAAGCTCAGCCAAGCCACCAGCAAGGCTATAGCAGTGCCTACCAGCATGGTATAACTCAGCAACTTACGCTCCGAGATACCGCAACTGCGCAACACGCTCATCTCACTTTCAACATAAAGTCGACCAAAGGTGAGCATAACCGCCAGAAAAAAAGCCAGCGGCAGAGTCATCTGTATAAAGTCAGGGATACGGTAACCGAGTATGGCAAATATCACCCCAGGCTCGAGATTGCCTGCCACAGCTTGACCGAGATAGCGGACAAAACGACCACTGAGTAACACCAACATCAACACCGTGCAGACAGCAAAGGTGTTGGCGAGCAGCTCGCGACTCAGGTACCGAAAAATTATCACTCAATAAAGCCTATGGGTTCATGTTGTTTACTGCATCACAAGCTATAGCGCGCAGACACCGTCATTCAAAAATGGTATCTTCACAGCTAATTTGAAGCAGTTTGCAGCTGGCTTTTGGCCGCTCAAACACAATCTAATATTTGAACAACCACCATTAGAAGCGGAGCAAGACATGCAATTTAATGCAATATCAGCCTCAATCCTCACCAGCAGTGCCGATTCTCTCATTCTGCCGACCGGGCGACAACTTAAAGCTGAAGCCGCTGCGTTAAATACCGCCCTAGACGGCGCCATTGAGGCCCTGCTTAACAGTGGTGATTTCAGTGCCAAAATCGGCAGTCACTGTCTTCTTCATATACCCGGGAAAAGCGCCAAACGCCTGCTTCTGGTCGGCTGTGACCAAGATGGCGACACCTTAGATGTGCAGAGCCGCGACAAAATTATCGCCACGGCAGCCCAGCAAATCTGTTCAGGACAGAGCAAAAAAGCGCTCTGGATCAGCGGAGCTCTACCGGTTGACGAACAACCCGACGACCAGGCATTAGCCACCGCGGTAGCTCAAAGCTTTACTGCGGCAAGTTATCGCTATAACAAGGGCGGCGCGACTAAACATCAATCCTGCCGCCTTAAGGGAGTAACTTACTGGGCTGCCAGCCGCGCAGCGACCAATGCCGCAAAAAAAGGCTTGGCCTATGGTAGTGCCGTGGGTAACGGCATGAATATTGCTCGAGATCTGGGCAACTTACCGGGAAATATCTGCACCCCCAACTATCTTGCCAAACAGGCCCAAGCTATGGCCAAAGGCAACGCCTCTCTGACCACCCAGGTACTCGGCGAAGCGGACATGAAAAAGCTCAAAATGGGCTCCCTGCTCTCTGTCAGCGCTGGCAGCGAGCAGCCGGCCAAACTCATCGTGATGAATTATCAAGGCGTCAAGGGTCGCGGCAAACCTGCTCCAACCGTGTTGGTGGGTAAAGCGGTCACTTTTGATACTGGCGGCATCAGCCTTAAGCCCGGCGGCGGCATGGATGAGATGAAGTTTGATATGTGCGGTGGCGCCAGTGTATTTGGGGTAATTGCAGCACTGGCAGAGCTGCAGCTTCCGGTCAATGTCATCGGCGTAGTACCTGCCGTTGAAAATATGCCCAGCGGCGGCGCCACCAAACCCGGAGATGTCGTCACTAGTATGTCGGGACAGACCATTGAAATCCTCAACACTGACGCTGAAGGGCGGCTGATTCTTTGCGATGCCTTGACCTACTCGGCGCGTTTTAAGCCCGCAGCAATAATTGATATTGCCACACTCACCGGCGCCTGCGTGATGGCGCTGGGCAGCCATGCCAGCGGCTTGATGAGCAATGATCAATCACTAGCTGACGGCCTCATTAACAGCGGCAAAAATAGCGGCGACCGCTGCTGGCAGATGCCACTGTGGCCCGAGTATGACCAACAACTAAAGAGCAACTTCGCCGATATGGCCAATATTGGCGGACGCGAAGCGGGCACCATCACCGCCGGTTGCTTCTTGGCTCGCTTTGCCAAGGGACAGCGCTGGGCGCATTTGGACATCGCCGGTACCGCTTGGCTGCACGGAGCAGCCAAAGGGTCGACTGGCCGACCGGTCCCGCTGTTAATGAACTACATCAGCAGCCAACAGAGCCGCTAAGCGTTGACTAGTGTCTCTTTTTACAAGGTCGGCGGTGATCATGCCGCCGCAGCCGCGCTGGTCTGCCAGTTAATTTTTAAGGCAGCCCAGCGCGGACAACAAGTGCTCTGCATGGTCGACAGTGATAAGCAAGCGCAAGCACTTTCTGAACAGCTTTGGGGGGTTGAACCCGCCGCTTTTATTGCCCACAGCCACAACCCCAGCGATACTATCGCGATAGTTGCTGAGCAAGAGCCAGGCGATCATCACGAGCTGCTGATCAATCTGCGCAGCGAAACACCCAACTGGTTTAGCCGCTTCGAACGAGTCATTGAAGTAATCCACAGCGAGCCGCTCTACCAACAAGCCAAACGCGAACGTTTCGCCTTTTACAAACAGCGCGGTTACCCGCTGGAGTTCCACGATCTGTCGGCAAAATTCCCCGCTCAGCCAGAAGGTATTAGCGCGTGACACGCGGGCCGCGCCTGGTGACTCGCGGCGGCAACCCCGTCGAAAGACACAGTGCGCCGCGCAAAGAGCGCGCCACCGATGAAATTGAGTCACTGCTCGCACAATTAGAACAGACCCAGAGCGCCCTAGTGGCGCAACTTCGCAGCACCGCCACTGCTGTGCAACAGCCTGAGCAGTCCGCGCCTGTTGCATCGACACCGCAACAACCCAAAGCGCCAGCACAGGTTAAAACCAGTGACAAATTACAGATACCCGCCCTTTCCAAATCGGTTGTCCATGAAATTAATCGACAGCTTCGCGAGATGCAGAAATTTGCCGAGTCACAACACCAACTTTTTTCTGGCCAACCCAGTGTCGACGCCCTCACCCAAGATCATCTCAATGTTGTCATCGATAAAGTCGTTGAGCGCTACCTGCCTGGCTTACGGCGTTTGCTAAAAGAGAAAATAGCCGACGCTGTGGAAATTGAACGCCAGCGCCTGGCTGCTGAAAAGCACCCGCGTTAAAGCGCGGAAAAGCACCCGCGTTGCAGTGCTTATAAATGTTAACGTCGGTCTACCAGAACAGCAGTCACTAATGCGGGCTATTTTGTTAGATCAAAGCCATTCGTTGCTAGCCCACTAGCGGCCCACCCTTTATAATCGTCGGCCGCTCGCGCCGCTGCGCGAACACACCTATTAAACGCCCAATGCAGGACCGAAAAGCCCATGGATAAGACCTTCCAACCCGACCAGATCGAAAAAAAATGGTACCAGCAGTGGGAAGAGCGCGGTTATTTCGCCCCGCAAGATGAGCATTGCGATCCCAGCGATGCCTACTCCATAGTCATACCGCCACCCAATGTCACCGGCAGCTTGCATATGGGCCATGCACTGCAGCACAGCATTATGGATGCCCTCACCCGCTACCAGCGCATGAAGGGTAAAAGTACACTTTGGCAAGTCGGTACCGACCACGCCGGTATCGCCACGCAAATGGTTGTCGAGCGCAAATTAGCCGCCGAACAACAGCCGGGGCGCGAAGCTCTTGGCCGTGAAAAATTTGTCGAAAAAATTTGGCAGTGGAAAGAGGAGTCCGGTGGCACTATTACCCAACAAATGCGTCGGCTCGGCAATTCGGTAGACTGGCAGAGCGAACGCTTCACTATGGACGACGGCTTTTATAAAGCGGTCCAAGAGGTGTTTGTTAAACTTTACCAAGATGGCTTGATCTACCGCGGCAAGCGCCTGGTCAACTGGGATCCAAAATTGCACACAGCCATCTCCGATCTTGAGGTGGAGAACCGCGAGGTTAAGGGCAAAATGTGGCACATCCGCTACCCACTGGCAGATGGCGCAACCACAGCTGCTGGAGAAGACTTTATTGTAGTCGCCACCACTCGCCCAGAGACACTGCTGGGCGACACCGGTGTCGCGGTTAATCCGCAAGATCCGCGCTACCAGAGTTTAATCGGCCAGTTTGTTGAACTGCCACTTGTCGGCCGACGCATTCAGATCGTCGCCGATGAACACGCCAACATGGAGAAAGGCACCGGCTGTGTAAAGATCACCCCAGCACATGACTTCAATGACTACGAGGTAGGCCAGCGCCACCTGTTGCCGATGATCAATATACTCACATTCAATGGCGACATTCGCCAGATTGCAGAGTGCATGAACAGCGATGGCAGCGAAAATAATGAGTTAGATGGCGCACTGCCTGAAAAATATTGCGGCATGGAGCGCTTTGCTGCGCGACGCGAGATCGTCGCCGATATCGAGCAACTCGGCTTGCTAGTTGGCATTGAAGAAAACCAAATGACTATCCCCTACGGCGATCGCGGCGGCGTAGTGATCGAACCGATGCTCACTAATCAATGGTATGTGGACGCTAAAACTCTCGCCAAACCAGCTATTGAAGCTGTTGAGAACGGCCAAATTGAGTTTGTCCCCAAGCAGTATGAAAATATGTACTTTGCGTGGATGCGCGATATACAAGATTGGTGTATCTCCCGGCAACTTTGGTGGGGTCACCGCATACCGGCCTGGTACGACGAAAGCGGTGCAGTCTATGTAGGGCGCAGCGAAGAGACGGTGCGCGAACAGCACCAACTCGGCGATCGACTGCTGAGCCAAGACAACGATGTGCTGGATACCTGGTTCTCCTCGGCACTGTGGACTTTTGCTACCCAAGGTTGGCCAGAACAGACTCAACGCCTGGCGACCTTTCACCCTACTGATGTACTGGTTACCGGATTTGACATCATCTTTTTCTGGGTAGCGCGCATGGCAATGATGACTATGCACTTCATCAAAAACGAGGATGGCACGCCGCAAGTTCCCTTTAAGACCGTTTATGTGCATGGCCTGATTCGCGACGAGCAAGGGCAGAAGATGTCCAAGTCAAAAGGCAATGTCATCGATCCACTGGATATGATCGACGGAATCGAGTTAGCGCCGCTGTTGGAAAAACGCACCGGCAATATGATGCAACCCCAGCAGGCGGAGAAAATTCGCCAGCGCACAGAGAAACAGTTCCCCGACGGTATCGAGCCACACGGCGCCGATGCAGTGCGCTTTACCCTTTGCGCCCTAACCTCCACTGGCCGCGATATCAACTGGGACATGAAGCGTCTCGAAGGTTATCGCAACTTCTGTAACAAGCTGTGGAACGCCGCTCGCTATGTATTGATGAATACCGCTGAACACGACTGCGACCAAACTGACAGCGGCGACTTCAACTTGAGTTTGGCTGACCGCTGGATTGTTTCGCGCCTACAGCGCACCGAGTTCGAGGTGACACAAGCCATCGATAGCTACCGCTTCGATCTCGCCGCACAGGCGCTCTACGAGTTCACCTGGAACGAATACTGCGATTGGTATTTGGAGCTCTCCAAGCCGGTGCTGTGGGATGAAAATGGCGACGCCAAATTGCAGACCGGCACGCGCCGTACCCTGGTGCGCGTACTCGAAGAGCTGCTGCGCTTGGCACATCCGTTAATGCCATTTATTACTGAAGAAATCTGGCACAACATCGCGCCACTGGCCGGCAAGCAAGGCGATACCATCATGCTCCAGCCCTATCCGGTAAGTGATCAGAACTTGATCGATAGCGCAGCCGAGGCTGATATCGACTGGGTAAAACACGTCGTACTCGGCGTGCGCACTATTCGCGGCGAAATGAATATCTCGCCCGGCAAGACTTTGGCAGTATTTTTCCTCAATGGCTCGGCCAGCGACAAACAGCGATTGGATGAAAACCGTCAATTCCTCTGCAAGTTGGCCAATCTCGAGTCGATAACCTGGCTGGAAGATGAGGCCGATGCTCCCTTGAGTGCCACCGCACTGGCGGGCGATCTGCAGATTTTGGTGCCCATGGCTGGGCTTATTGATGTAGACGCTGAATTGGCGAGATTGGATCGCGAAATTGACAAACTCACCTCGCAGAGCAAGCAACTGAGCGGCAAACTGAGCAATGCCAAATTTGTCGACAATGCCCCTGCCGAGGTCGTTGACAAGGAGCGTGCCAAACTGGCGGACCTACAAGCGTCGCTAGTGCAGTTTGAAGCTAAGCGTCAGCGCATCGCGGAACTCGGCTAAATCCTGGTGGCTGATCCAGCTCCTCAATCTGCGCGCTCAAATCTCAACCCGCAACAGCGTGAGGCCGTCAATTATATCGATGGCCCACTGCTGGTCTTGGCGGGTGCTGGCAGCGGCAAAACCAGTGTTATAACTCGCAAAATTGCCTATCTTATAGAGCAGTGCGACATCCCTGCCCGCTCAATCGCCGCGGTGACGTTTACCAATAAAGCCGCCCGAGAAATGAAAGAGCGCGTGGGCAAGTTGGTTTCAGGTAGCCAGTCTAAGGGGCTGATTGTCTCCACCTTTCACACCTTGGGGCTGAATATCATTCGCCGCGAGCTGAGAGTCATGGGCTACAAACCCGGCTTTTCTATCCTCGACCAAGAGGACTGCCGAAAAATTCTCAAAGAGTTGATGATCCGCCACACTGAGCTGGAAGAGGATCTGCTCGACACCGTACAAAACACTATCTCTAACTGGAAAAACAACCTGACCGAACCGGAGATGGCCATATCAACCGCTCAAAGCGCTGGCGAACAGCACATCGCGACGCTCTACAAACGCTACCAGCACTCTTTGCGCTGCTACAACGCGGTAGACTTTGACGACCTAATCACCGCACCAGCACTGCTATTGCGCAATCACCCAGAGGTGCTTCAGCGCTGGCGCAAACGCATTCGCTACCTGTTGGTAGACGAATACCAAGATACCAACCTCGCCCAATACGAGTTAGTTAAGTTGCTCATTAGTGAGCGCCAATCACTCACGGTAGTGGGCGATGATGATCAATCTATCTACGCCTGGCGCGGTGCACGGCCCGAAAATCTAGAACAGCTACAGACCGACTTCCCAGCTCTGAGGGTTATCAAATTAGAGCAGAACTACCGCTCTACTGGCCGAATCCTGCGCGCGGCTAATACCCTCATCGATAACAACCCGCATCTTTTCAAAAAATCGCTGTGGAGCGAGCTGGGGCCCGGTGACCCATTGCGCTTACTGCACACCGAGAATGAAGATGGCGAATGTGAGCGCGTGGTCAACGAAATTATCGATATGCGTCTCAAACGGCGCTGTCACTACCGCGATTTTGCTGTGCTCTACCGCGGCAACTATCAGGCTCGGTTACTCGAGCTGAAGCTGCAACAGCAACATATTCCCTACCAAATTACCGGTGGCCAATCGTTTTTTGCCAAGGCCGAAATCAAAGACGTCATGGCCTATCTGCGCCTGCTGACCAACAACAGCGATGACAACGCCTTTTTGCGCATCATCAATACCCCTCGCCGCCAAATTGGTCCATCCACACTAGAGAAACTTGGCGAGTATGCCAATCAACGCGATATTGGTCTCTACGCCGCTATTGACGAGCTCGGCTTAGCAGCACAGCTACCCGCTGCTAACTTAGAGCGGTTAAAGAAGTTTAAGCAGTGGCTGGACAACGCCCAACAGTCAGCCTTTAGTGGCCAACCGATGGCGGCAATTCGCGAACTGCTAGAGGATATCGATTATCTCGGCTGGCTCAACCAGAATACCAGCAGCAGCAAAGTGGCGGAAAAACGCTGGGAGAACGTCAACCTGCTGCTCAGTCAGCTGGAACAAGTTATGACTAGTGACGAAGAGAGCCTGTTTGGTGAAACCGTTGAAGAACAGCTTGAGGATGGTGGCAACCAGCTCGAAAAAGCCGTCGCCAAGCTGGTGCTGAGAGATATGCTCGATCGCCAGGAAGAAGAGGCACAAGACGACAAGGTCCAACTGCTGACACTGCATGCGGCGAAAGGCCTGGAGTTTCCCCATGTATTTTTAATCGGCATGGAAGAGGAGATCCTTCCACATCGCAGCAGTATCGAGCAAGACAGTATTGAGGAGGAAAGACGCCTCGCCTACGTTGGCATCACCCGTGCACAACGCACTCTTACCATGACGTGTGCCAAGTCGCGCACCCAGTTTGGCGAATCTATCAAGCCAGATCCCAGCCGATTTATTGCCGAACTGCCGCAGGGCGATTTGACTATTATCGGCAATCATATTGAGTCGAGCGCCGAGCAACAACGCGAAACCGCCGAGCAGTCTTTAGATGCGTTAAAGTCGCTGTTTGTCTGATTGCGACACTCCCCGCATTTGGAAACAGAGCATTTACCGGCAGGCATTAATTTGACCTAACCGCCATGCTATATTGCTATGAAATTGTTATCTTTCGCGCAAACGAGGAGTCCTCTGTGAACATCAAGCGCTTACATCACGTCGCATATCGTTGTAACGACGCCAAAGAAACCGTTGAGTTCTATCAAAAACATCTCGGTATGGATTTTGTTTTGGCAATTGCCGAAGATTTGGTCCCCTCAACCAAAAAACCGGACCCGTATATGCACGTCTTTTTAGATGCCGGCATGGGTAATGTGCTGGCATTTTTTGAGCTGCCTAACTCACCGCAGATGGACCGCGATCGCAATACACCCACGTGGGTGCAGCATATCGCTATGGAATTAGAGACACTCGAAGAACTGCTCGCAGCCAAGACCTCCTTAGAGGCCGCGGGCATCGAAGTACTTGGCCCAACCGACCATGCGATATTTCAATCAATCTACTTCCACGACCCCAGCGGCCATCGCCTAGAACTGGCCACCAATACTGCCAGTAGTGAAGATTTAGGTCGTTTACACGCAGTCGCACCCGCTATGCTTGAAGAGTGGAGCCGCACTAAAAAAGCTCCGCGTCACGCCGCTTGGTTACACGAAACAGAGTTCACCGACGATTAATCTAGAAGCCAGGAATTTTCAATGCTTAACGAAACGCACCAAATTAGTCTCACTAGCTGGGTAGACAGCGCCAATCGCGCTGACAGCGACTTCCCTATCCAAAATCTCCCCTTCGCTATTTTTCGTCGAACCGATAGTGACGAAGCATGGCGCGGAGGTGTCGCCATAGGCGACTACATTGTCGACCTTGCGGCTATCGCCGAAACTAATCTATTCAAGGGTGATGCTAATCAAGCAGCTCAACTCTGCCGGCAGACGACTCTCAATGCATTGATGGAAGCAGGGCAACAGTACTGGTCAGCACTGAGACTGGCCCTCTCGCGAGGACTGCGTGTCGGCTCTGAGTTGCAAGCATCGATTGAGCCTCTGCTGGTTCCTCAGCGAGAGGCTGAATACGCCCTGCCCTGCACCATTGGCGACTACACAGATTTCTACTCCTCCATACACCACGCTACAAGAGTGGGTCAGCTTTTCCGCCCTGACAATCCGCTACTACCCAACTACAAATGGGTACCTATCGGTTACCACGGGCGCTCTTCAAGTATTGATATTAGCGGCCAACAATTTCGTCGTCCCAACGGACAAACTAAAGCACCTGACGCAGAGATTCCATCGCTTGGCCCCTGTAAACGTCTAGATCATGAGCTTGAAGTGGGCATTTTCATTGGCGCCGGAAACTCTCTAGGTGAACCTGTCTCAATCGATAATGCCTACCAACATGTTTTTGGTATGTGTATGTTTAACGACTGGTCAGCTCGAGACATACAAGCTTGGGAGTATCAGCCATTAGGGCCGTTCCTCGCCAAAAACTTCGCCTCTACCGTCTCGCCTTGGATCATCACTCAAGAGGCTCTAGCACCTTTCCGGGTAGCTTTTGAGCGCGACGCAAGTGACCCGCAACCTCTTCCTTACCTTAGCTCAACGACGAATAATGAAAGTGGTAGCTTTGCTATTGAACTCGAGGCGCTGCTACAAACACCCGCGATGCGCGCCGCAGGCGATCCCCCCTTTAGTCTGAGTCGATCGAACTTCCGCGACTCCTACTGGACAGTGGCACAGATGGTTGCTCACCATACTGTTAATGGTTGCAACTTGCGCGCGGGTGACTTGTTCGGCAGTGGGACTCAGTCTGGACCGCAACACGAACAGTCCGGCTCCCTGTTAGAGCTCACCCGCGGAGGCAAGGAACCCATCACTCTGCCCAACGGTGAGCAGCGGCTGTTCATTGAGGATGGTGATACTCTGATATTAAAGGGTTGGTGCCAAGCTGAACATGCGCGGCGAATAGGTTTTGGCGAGGTGAGCAGTACTGTTTTGCCTGCGATCGATATCTGTGTTGGCAGCACCCAATGATTACACTTCACGGTTACTACCGCTCTTCAGCGGCCTATCGAGTGCGTATAGCACTCAATCTAAAAGAGATTGAGTACTGCACAGCCGCGGTAAATCTACTCGCTGGAGAGCAAAAGAGTGAAAAGTACTTAACACTCAATCCGCAGGGCCTGTTACCCGCACTGGAATTGCCCAACGGGTCGCTGATCACCCAATCACCTGCCATCCTTGAATACCTCGAAGAGAGCTATCCAACACCATCACTGTTCCCCAGTGAGCCATTAGCGCGCGCTCAAGCCCGAGCATTAGCTGCTGCGATCGGCTGCGACATACATCCACTGAACAACTTACGCGTACTGAAATTCCTCACAGGAGAGCTGGGTCTAAATGAAACCGCTAAGAATCACTGGTACCACCATTGGATAGCGGAAACCTTTGAGGCCATTGAGAAACAACTTGCCGACAGAGATTTCGCAGGCGGCGATCAACCCGGCATGGCTGATTGTTATCTCATACCGCAGGTCTACAACGCTTTGCGTTTTTCACAACCGATGGCAGCTTATCCAAACATCAATCGAATCACCGCCAACTGTGAAAGCCTCAAAGCCTTCCAACAGGCAGCACCCGAGCTTCAACCAGATGCGCCCGCAAGTTAGCCAGCGCTAAAGCGTCGCACTGCCAGCCAAAACAAACCGCTACTCAACCCCACTGCAAGGATAACCACCAGTGGCACCGCCAACCAGCCGCTGACGCCAAGCAGCGCCACTACTGCAATAGGGCCGAGCGCGCCACCAGCGCCGTGGAACGCCGGTGCCACTGCAACACTGCTGCCCTGCTTATCCAGAGTTGCGACCAAACTGTATTGAAAAGGAAGCGAAAAACTCCAACAAAATTTATACAGCGTCAAGGAAGCCAGCAGCAATATCGGTGTTGCCGGTACCAACAGTATCAATGCAGCTACTATACTGCCGGCAGCGGCGACCATTACCGCGGTTACTGGTTGGATACTCCGCTCAAATTGGGTAGCCGCAAGCGCACCAAAAAGACCGCCGGAGACACCCAGTGCCAAAAGATTTGCCAACTGTTCGGAATCAATGCCGGCCTGCAAACCGTAGATTTTGATATACGACCAGTAAGCACCAATATTCAGATAAAAAAAGCCACAGCCCGCCAGCGCCAGCCAATGCTTGCAACGCTTGGCCGCAGGCTCGCCAATCGGTTCAACCCCAGGAACCTGCTTCGCCCGCTGGGGCAACAGTCTCGTCAGAGTGCTTACAAACACACTGCAGACTATTAGTGGCAACAGTAAGCCCTGTGCGCCGTAGACCGCAATCGAATCACTCAATAGTGACAAACCGACCATCTGAAAGGCGACTTGAAAAATCACCGAGTAACTAAACGCTCGCGCTGGGCGCGCAGACTCGGCAAGCACCATCAACGCCAGCGAGTAGCCAGACCCGCCTGCCAAAGCACCGACAGACACGGCGACTGCCGCAGCCGCCAAGCTGCCAATATCGAGCGCTATTAGCAGCACACACCAACTTATTGCCTGCACACACATTAGCAACACGCCTACAGTGCGCCATGCCGCGCGGCGCACCCAACGTTGCGATATTAGCGCGGCTACACCAAAACCACCCATTACCAGCGAGCCAAAAAGCCCGGAGTATTGACTGCCTAGCTGCAGCTCCGTCTGTACACAGGAGAGCAACACAGGCAGTAGCAAGAAGCCGCTGACGCTGACAACGGAAAGAGTGACTGCCGCCACTACCGCGTTGCGCTGAGCGACAGTAGTCACTGGTTAACTGAGCAACCCTGCAAATTGGTCGCGGAGCAAGTTCTTTTGTACCTTGCCCATAGTATTGCGTGGCAGCTGGTCGACAAACACCACACGCTTGGGCACTTTGAAGGCTGAAATCTGCTCTTTTAAAGCTGCAATAATGGCTGGCTCTTCGGTATCGCCACTGCGAACCACAACAGCAACAACAGCTTCGCCAAAGTCTGCGTGCGGCACGCCAATCACCGCCGACTCCGCGACACCTGAGAGTTCATCGACCAATAGTTCAATCTCTTTGGGGTAGATATTGAGTCCCCCACTGATCACCATATCCTTAGCGCGGCCAACAATTGAGACATAGCCATCGGCACTGATTTGCCCCTTGTCGCCGGTATTAAAATAACCATCTGCCGTAAAGTCTTCAGCGGTCTTGTCCGACATTTTCCAGTAGCCTTTAAAGACATTGTGACCGCGCACTTGCAAGTTGCCTATCTCTCCAGCGGCTAGCGGTTGATCATCGCCATCCGCTATGCGCACTTCGACACCTGGCAATGGCAGACCGACGGTGCCGCCGCGGCGCTCACCATGCAGTGGATTAGATGTGTTCATATTGGTCTCGGTCATACCGTAGCGCTCCAAAATACGGTGACCTGTACGCTCTTCAAACTCTTCGAAAGTCTCCAACAAAAGAGGTGCAGAACCAGAGATAAACAGACGAATAGTGGCTACATCTTGGCGGCCAAAACCGGGCTGAGATAACAGCCGCGTGTAGTAAGTAGGCACACCCATCATCGCTGTTGAGCGGGGTAATTCGGCCATGACCTGTTCGAGATTGAAACCTGTCAACCAACGCATACTGGCACCACTCAAAAATACGCAACCCAGTGCAACAAATAAGCCATGCACATGAAAGATGGGCAGAGCATGAAGCAGTACGTCGTCGGCAGTAAAGCCCCATCCTTCAACCAGTGAGGCTGCATTACTGCGTAAATTTTCGTGGCTGAGCATAATACCTTTCGGTGTTCCGGTAGTTCCGGAAGAGTAGAGCAGAGCAGCGAGCGCTTCGCCGTCGAGCTCAACTACTGGCAGTGGTTCAGCAACCTGTTGCAATTGATCGATGAGTGTACCGCTGCCGTCCCTGTTCAGTGTTAATAGCGCACTGACACCTGCAGCGTCACAAAGCGGCTGTAGAGTGTCTAAATCGGCACCATCGCAGACCATCAGTGCCGGTTCGGCATTGCCCAAAAAATAAGCCAACTCATGCTCTTTGTAGCCAGTATTAAGCGGGTGAAAGACAAACCCTCCGCGCAGGCACCCCAGGTAAAGTCCAAGTGCGGCAACCGACTTTTCTACTTGGACTGAAACGCGATCACCCTGCGTAACACCCAGGCCCGCCAAGCACGCCGCCATACGACCCGCCAGTTGGTCTAATTCAGCATAAGTAACCTCACTACCGATTGCAGTAGTAAGCGCCACCTTGTCATTTTGCTGCTGGAATACAGCCTGAAAGTGGGCGTAAAGGTTGCCGTTGACCATAAAAAACTCCTAAATTAAAAAGTAGCGATTAAACAATTGAGCGGACAATAAAAAACAGTATCGAAGGTGCCAATAAGCAGCCTATGCCGGTATAAAAGGTTGCCGTCATAGCACCATAGGGCACCAATTTTGGATCGGTAGCCGCCAAGCCACCGGCAACTCCACTGGTTGTACCCATCAAGCCACCGTAGACCATTGCCGAATAGGGATTATTGAGACCAATCGCTTTGGCCACTAACGGAGTGCCAATCATGACCAATACCGATTTCACTAAACCCGCACCTACAGAGAGAGCAATCACTTCTGAGCTCGCACCCAATGCAGTACCGGTAACTGGGCCGACAATATAGGTGGCTGCTCCAGCACCAATCGTGGTGATGGAAACCGCATCACTGTAGCCAAAGGCTACCGCCACCAACGCACCGACAACAAACGACAGTACAACGCCAATAACTACAGAGAGAGCCCCGGCCCAGCCGGCTTGTTTTAGAGCGCGCGTATCGGCACCAAAAGCGGTTGCGACAATGGCGAAGTCGCGCAGCATAGCACCACCCATAAACGCCACTCCGCTAAAAATAGAGATATCGGCTAACCCTTTATTGCCACCACTATAGACACCACCGAAGTAAGCCAACAGCAGACCCAGTGCGATAGCTACCGCAGATCCATGAATAACTCCGCGACTGAGCTTATTGGACAGCCAGTAAGAAAATGCCGTGATGACCCCCACTAACAGGAAAGAAGTTATCAAGCCTTTTTTTACTAGCACAGCCGATAACATTTCCATCACTGCTCTCCCTCGAGTTGAGCACCGCGGCGAGCGACACGACTAAATAGTGGGATTAGCGCAAAGCTCACTGCAACTGCTAAGACACCCGCAACTAACGCAAGCCAACCGCTTTCAATAGCACCCACGACGTTCTGCTTTGCGGCCATAGCAACAACGATCGGGATATACATGGCACTCCAAAACTGTATGCCAGACTGGCTAGTTGCGCTCAGTTGCCAGCGCCCGCTTGTCTGGCTGGTGAAATAGAGTAGAAGCAACATAGCGATACCAACACCACCGACATTGGCCTCAATACCTAGTAGCTGGCCGATCAAGTCACCGACAAAACTTCCTGCCAATAAACAAAACGCCAGTAGTGATACCCCGTAAATAACCATTGCAGACCCTCTTTATTGTGATATTTCTTTAATCGACAGATTCTAGCGCCGTCTGTTTTCCAGCTGTTTTAAGAATGTTTTTTCTGTTGCAATAACATGCTCTGCTACAAATGCCTCGTGATTTTTTTCTACAGCATCTAATCGATAGCGGTAGTTAACCATGGCCCCGAGCGCCTGCGCACACCCTTTCTTAGAGGTGTCGCCAGCCACATTGACCTGTTCAATAGCGGCGCCGTTACGCAGATGAAAACGTGCCACAGGGTCTTGTGGTTGCTCACCCCGTTTGGCTCTATAAAGGTAGTGCGCCGCTAATCGTCCCACGAGTTGTTGCCCGCCACTTTCATCTAAGGCCTGCCATAGGCTAGTGCTGTCGTCACTGTTATCAGCTAAGGCATGCAACAGAGCGAGAACAGCGGTACTGTCGTCACCACTCTCTTCAATCAGGTCACGGTTTTCCTGAAGCCATGGAACAAAACCCGGTATCGGTGATAGCGTGGCAAATTGGCTAAGATTGGGTAGCTCACGCTGCAATTCCAAAACTACTTGCTTGATCAAAAAATTGCCTAGCGTCACACCTTTTAAGCCGCGCTGACAGTCACTGATAGAGTAAAATATTGCTGTATCCGCCTCTGCCTCAGCACTGTTGTCGATCGGCTCCTCCAACAGAGTTTGGACTGAGGTTGCCATACCTTTACACAAAGCTACTTGAACAAAGATAAGTGGTTCATCAGGCATGGCTGGATGAAAAAAAGCAAAACAGCGGCGGTCGGAAGCCAATCTACGGCGCAAATCAGACCAACCATTCATGGCGTGCACAGCCTCGTAAGCAATCAGTTTTTCAAGGATATGCGCGGGTGTTTTCCAATCGATGGCAGTCAGTCGCAAAAAACCTCGATTAAACCAAGAGCCCAACAGATGGCGAAGATCACTGTCTACCTCATTTAGTTCTGGCCGCACACGCAAACTACGCAGTAAGTCAGCACGCAGATTAACCAACACCTGCGTCCCATCCGGTGCCATATTGATGCGTCTAAACAACTCTTGCCTAGGCGCTTCAGTAGCGCTGTTCAATTGGGAGCGAGCTTTTGCGCTGGGCTCTGCCTGATATCTCTCAATTGCACTGTCGAGTGCTTGGTGATCAACACCATAGCGCTCCAGCAACAGAGTAAAAAAGGCTTCACGCTGCTGCTCGTCGAACTCCTTACAGCGCTCAACCACCGCACTGGCAATCGCTGTACCGAGCGCTTCGCCGCGACTCGAAAGTAGCTGATCACACAGCTCCTCCAAGCTCAGGGCGGTTTTCCCATCGCTGCCTATCCAGCCGCGGCTACGCAAAAGATCGCGGCCTGCCGCGGTGACCGATCCCAACCATCTATCTAACATATCAGAGCCCCAGCGCCGGCGAGTGTTGATCCAGATTGTAACGGGCGGCCTGCTCGTAGGCGTAACCTAGTTGTAAGGTGGCAAAATCTGCGTAGCGCGGGCCGATAATTTGCAGTCCCATCGGCAGGCCGTCGCGGCCAAAGCCGGCCGGCACATTGAGCACTGGGCAGCCGCTTAAGGTACCGGGTATGACCACCTCCATCCAGCGGTGATAGGTATCCATACTGCGCCCGGCAATCTCTTTCGGCCAGTGCATCGAGGCATCGAAAGGGAAAATCTGAGCGGTCGGCAACACTAAAAAGTCGTAACGCTCAAACGCCTTGACCATAGCTGCATAAAATTTGGCGCGCGCCAGCGAGGCGTTAAATACCTCCTCCG
>Ga0209137_1001879_pt1 | contig 19224 bp, 19 predicted proteins | sample SaaInl5LU_22_DNA_FD_184642 | JGI IMG/M metagenome (GOLD analysis project Ga0209137, IMG submission 184642) | Marine microbial communities from expanding oxygen minimum zones in the Saanich Inlet - ESP_105LU_22_DNA (SPAdes) (version 2) | ecosystem: Environmental > Aquatic > Marine > Intertidal... | reverse complement strand
GCCTCCATCGACCAGGGATCTGGGTGATCATCAAAGGTATGAGACAGCATCTCGTCTAGCATCGCCAAAGACATACCCCAAATAATCCGATCGCCGTAGCGATAACAGGGGATGTGCCTTGGCATATCCAACAGCTCAGCCGGCATTTGCCTTCGGTTACTCAGGTCACGTATAAACTTTAGTGGCACCCATACAACTTCAGCAACCTCATGATTCGGGCGCGGATCTACAGCGCGGTCTACCCTCAACACGAAAGGGCATACCACCAAACCTTTATCTTTGTGCGTTTGCGCGCGGCGCGCGCGAATATCTGATAAGCGGCCAATGACGCGATCTTGCTGCGATAATACGAAGCCAATTTCTTCCTCGGTTTCACGCACCGCTGCTGCGAACGAGTGATTATCCGTGGGGTCAACCATTCCCCCAGGAAACGCCATGTGCCCCGACCAGGGGTCGCCCTCGCGTTCTGCTCGGCGTATCATTAGCACTGACGCGTCGCCCTCTTGCTCAGATAACATGATCGCCACAGCCGCTTTGCGTGATACCCCTCGCATGGGATGCTGCGACCGCTGGTAGCTTTGCAGAGCCTGTTCAATTTGCGTGAGCACGAAATATCCTCGAATTAGACTGTGATTTTAAAGCAAGGAGCATCATATCAAAGCCTCAAGTTCAGCGCCCGTTTTGGCTCTTGAAAACGTTAGTTTGACCTACCGTGTTAACCCTGTACTGCGCAACATCAACTGGAGCATCCAAACGGGCCAACAATGGGCCATTATCGGCCGCAACAGTGCCGGCAAGTCCAGCCTAGCGAATATCGTTGCCGGTAGCGCCAAGCATTTCGTCGGCCAGTGCACCATTGCCGAGAGCGTACGCGAACAAGGCATTGCCTACGTGTGTTTCGAGCAACAAAAAATGCTGATCGAGCGCGACAAAAAATTAGATGACTCGGAATTTCGACCGGATGCGAACGATCCCGGCACAACCGTGCGACAGGCTATTAGTGCGGGCCAAGAGCTCAACCAAGAGACTCTGGCATGGATCGAGCGTTTGGGGATTAGCCATATCCTAGACCGAGGCATCCGCTTTGTATCAACGGGCGAGGCACGCAAAACATTGCTGGCTCAAGCCATTTGCCAAACCCCAGGACTACTCATTCTAGACACCCCAACCGATGGCTTGGACAAACGCAGCCAACAAACTTTACAAGACGCTTTAAATTTTTTACTCGGCAAACCCAAACCCGTAATTTTGCTGTACCGAGACATCAAAAAACTACCCGAGGGTATCACGCATCTGCTGGTATTAGATCAAGGCAAAATTGTAGCACAAGGCCCCAAACATGAGGTGTTAGCACTCGCAAACGTTCAACAGTCCTTCGCGCATGCCCGGCATCGCCTGGTTGAATTGCCCAGCAATGCGCAAGACGCTGACACAGCTACCCACCAAGCATTAATTCTGAATCATGTGGGCGTACGCTACGGTGACGACGTGATCTTACGTGACCTGAATTGGATTATGGGCAAACATCATCATACGCTACTGGCCGGCCCTAACGGATCGGGAAAAACGACTTTATTAAGCCTGATTACAGGCGATAATCCCAAAGCCTATGGACAGGACATAACAGTGTTCGGCGTCAAACGTGGTAGCGGTGAGAGCATTTGGGATATTAAACGCTATTTTGGCGTGGTAGATGCGGCGTCACACCTAAACTTTCCTCCCAGGCAACAAACCTTACACGTCGTCATTTCAGGGTTTTATGACAGCCAAGGCTTGTATCAGAAACCTACCGACAGCCAAGTTCGTCAGGCCAAAGCGTGGATGCAGTCATTCGGCTTAAGTGCTTTGGTGAACACCGAATTCGATACGCTCTCTTTCGGTCAACAGCGCATTATTCTGCTGGCGCGTGCCATGGTGAAACAGCCCAAAATGTTGATTTTAGATGAGCCCACTCTCGGCCTAGATGCGGTGCACACTCAACAGCTGTTAGACGCAATTGATCACGTTGCCCAAGCCGGACACACGCAACTCATTTTTGTCAGCCACAGCGTCGGCGAATACCCTAGATGCATTAACCAGTGCCTAGAGTTCGTCCCTCATGAGTCGGGTTACCACCTGACTTGCCGGAACCTAGCCCCCAGCGAGCTTCCGTAGCAAACGACACCGCTCCGCCTCTTTACAATACAACAAACCGCGCTCGGCCATAGCGATCGAAGCGCGGCGATCTCCCTGCTTGCTATACGCTTGAGATAGCGCCAAATACACCCGTGCATTGTCGGCGTGAATCCGTTGGGCTCGCTCGAAGGTGGCGATTGCATCAGCAATTCGACCTGCCGTGAGTTGCTGCTGCCCTTCATCTAATAAGCGTAAATAAGCAGGGGAAAGGGGGCGTTGGACTTCGACAGGTTTAGGCAATGACGGGGTACGAGTATCGCTTGGCTTGGGGCCTGGCGCCTCACAGGCAACCAATAACGCTAACAGAGCTACAACCGACGCTTGTTTGATGCCCACCATAGTCATACTCCGAATACTTTTTGTAACCAATCTCGGACTGGGTTGTCCGTTTTACGACAATCGGTGCTTGTGCTCGGTGCACTACCCTCGATAAAGGGTATGCGCTGCGCATCAGGGCACCCACGTCCTGTTTTACGCCCATTGGTCGAGTCAATCCACCTATATTCGACGTTTTCCGGCATCCGATACGCCACCGATCGCTGTGCTTCTTGCGCCATAAACCGCGCCCAAATCTGCCCTGCTCCACGGGTGCCTGTTAACGAGCTTGCTCGATTATCGTCAAAACCTACCCACGTAACGGTCAGTAAATCGCCGCTAAAGCCCGCGAACCAGGAATCTCGACCATCGTCACTGGTGCCGCTCTTTGCAGCTGTCACTAATGCTGAAGGCAGCAATGGCGCTAAAGACGCACCAGTACCCTCTTCCATCACCCCCAGTAAAGCATAATGCAGTAAGTGCATGGTGGCTCGATCTAATGCAGTAAGTGCATGGTGGCTCGATCAACGGTCCGTTCGTAGGACAATGGGTAGCGGCGCAAAGGATCTCCGTTAGCGTCAACGATGTCCCGAATTGTTCTCAGAGGGGTTCTAAAACCGCCCGCCGCAATAGTTTGATATACCGCCGCCAGATCAATGGCAGCATACTCACCGACCCCCAAGGGCAGCGAGGCCACCTCAGGAATCGGAGCGGTCATCCCCAAACGTTGCAGCATTTGCTTAATACGAGCAGGCCCTAAATCAAGCCCAAGACGCGCCGCCGGCAAATTTAAAGAGTCGATCAAGGCTTTGTACAACAAAACCTGACCCCGATGGGTTTTGTCATAATTTTCTGGTGACCAGACGTCGCCGCTGGGTAATTCTACGGCTAAGGGCAAATCTGGAATTTCAGTCACTAGGGTATATTTCGATTCGTCTTCAAGTGCCGCCAAATAAACCGCTGGTTTAAATAATGAGCCCGCAGGGCGGCGCGCGTCGAGTGCGCGATTGAAACCCGCTTGGCTCACCTGCCGCCCCCCAGTCAAAGCAATCACCTCACCGCTATCAACCCGGGTCACAACAGACGCAGACTGCAACAGCTCGGTCTGATCAATAGACGCTAATGTGCTTTCCGTGGTCTTCTGTAACGTCAACTGCACAGAGGGATCAAATGCCGTAAAAATTCGCAACCCAAGCGTTGTCAAATCTTCATCTCGATACTCTAATCGTAACTGTCGGCGCACAAGATCGAGGTAGGCCGGGAACCGCTGTTTAAGCGAGTCTTGCCCCTGCAAATCTAGCGGCATCAGCTTGGCCACTGCACCCTGCTCGATCGAAATAATGCCTTCCTGCACCCACACGTCTAAGACCAGGTTTCTGCGTTCTTTTGCGCGCTCGAGGTTTCGTCGAGGGTTATACAGAGAGGGGCCTTTCACCATTCCAACCAGCAAAGCCTGCTGGTGTAAGCCTAATTGCGTCAAAGGCGTGTCAAAATAATGTAGGGCTCCAAGCGCAAAACCGTGAATAGCGCGCGGCCCGTCTTGCCCGAGATAAATTTCGTTGAGATAACTTTCTAGAATCTCTTCTTTTTCGGCGTGCCATTCCAGAAGAACCGACATGATCAGCTCACGAACTTTACGCGTGATGGTTCGCTCGGGCGTTAGATAGTAGTTCTTAACCAACTGCTGAGTAATTGTCGATCCGCCCGCAACCACGCGGCCCGAGCGCACATTACTTAAAAAAGCACGTGCAATACCACTCAGTGAAAATCCGTGGTGTTCCATGAACCGCTGATCTTCTATGGCCAGTAAACCCCTTGTGATGCTGGCGGGCACATCAGCCAGCTGCACTAGCAAGCGGTCTTCCCCATGCTTAGGGTACACGCCACCAATCACCATGGGCTCTAGCCGCAGTAAGTCGATAGCCTTGCCTTCTCGGCTCAACGACTCCACGCGTCCTTGCCGCAAGGTAACAGTTACTCGCGCACCCTTGGCGAACTGATCCGGAAACTTGAAGTCTCTGGTATAAACCTCGATACGATTTCCATTGCGAGTGTACTGCCCGGGGCGATACAGCGATTGCACCGCGCGATATCCCACCCAATCCAACTCTCGCGTCAGCGCCACAGGCTCAATTGCCGCGCCTTCATAAAGCTCTAGCGAACGACCATATACCGTGGCAGGCAATGCATAACGCTTTTGATCAAACGTATTGCTTATGGTTGCATCCAGATATGCCACCCACAGCAAACCCAATGCAAGACCGGCAAAAAACAACTTTAAAACGACAATAGAGAGCTTGCGCAACATGAAATAAGCCGATTATGCGGAAAGATTACACTGTTAATTGGAGCGGATGCTGAGATAATACACGAAACTTACCACGAAGCGACCCAACATGAAGCAATACACCATCTTCGGGATCGGTGCGGCCCTGGTCGACACTGAAATTAAAGTTACCGATCAAGACCTTAGCACCATGCAAGTCGAAAAGGGACTCATGACCCTGGTCGACGAAGCCCGCCAAGATGAGCTGATTACCCATTTGCAAGATCACTTAACCACGGCCGAACATGCGAGCGGCGGTAGCGCTGCCAACTCCATCATCGCAGCCGCACTGCTGGGAAGCCCTACGTACTTCTCATGCAAAGTCGCACACGATGAGTACGGCGATATTTATCTTAACGATTTATCTGCAGCAGGGGTTGCCTTCGACGAATCGGTTGCTCGCGGCATTGGCACCACAGGCAAGTGCCTGGTTATGATCACACCCGATGCCGAACGCAGCATGAATACCTTTCTGGGTATAAGTGCAGCACTATCGCTTGATCAGTTGAACACAAGTGCGCTTTGCAACAGCGAGTGGCTGTATTTAGAAGCTTATCAGGCTCCCTCGCCTACTGGGATGGAAGCCTGTTTACGCGCCCGAGATATCGCTAAAGAAAGTGACGTTAAAATAGCCGTAAGCTTTTCTGACCCAGGCATGGTCGAATTTTTCCGTTCGCAAATTGATGCTCTCGTGGGCGATCGTGTCGATCTTATCTTCTGCAACACCCAAGAAGCCTTAACGTATGCCAAAACAGACTCTTTAGACGTGGCAATTGACGTGTTAAAACAAAAAGCAGAGCAATTTGTGATCACTCGAGGAGCAGAGGGTGCCCTTGCCTTTGATGGTGACGCACTGCTTGAAATACCCGCCCACCAAGTACACGCCATCGACAGCAACGGCGCCGGCGATATGTTCGCAGGTGCGGTTTTATACGCTCTGACCCGAGGTGAAGATTTTGCTACCGCTGGACGATTCGGTAGCCTTGCGGCGGGAACCATCGTGAGTCAATATGGTCCTAGACTAAACGCAGAAACGTGTCAGCATTTACGCGAATCTTTTTTTGGTAACTAACACACGAGGCCAAACGGTGAGCAAACCAGAAATAAAACCAGACCCTCTGTACCAGATGTTGCGTCATGAAGATGTTAAAGCCTTCAATGAAGCTCGTGATACGCTAAGTACCAGCGAGCTAAAAAGCGGCGATTATCGCGGGCGCGACTTGCGCAATATGAATGCCGATGGACTCGACTTCAGCGATGCCTACTTTCGCAATGCAGACCTTTCGGGTATCGATTTCCGAAACACCAATTTAGAGGGCGCGAGCATCTTAGACGCAAAATTGTCGGGCACCTACTTTCCTGACGAGTTGAGTCCAGAAGAAATTCGCTTATCGCTCGATACCGGAACCCGCTTACGCTACCGCCGCTGATAAACGCATTAGCCTTGAGCCAATAAATCCCTCAGATCCACGATGGCCGCATTGGCTCGGGTAAGGTAGCTCGCCATCACTAACGAATGGTTGGCCCACAAACCAAAGCCACTACCATTCAAAATCATAGGACTCCACACTGTTTCTTGGGTAGCCTCGAGCTCTCGAATGATTTGACGCACACTAACCGTCGCATTCTTCTTGGCCAGAACGTCGCCAAAATCTACTTCAATTGCGCGCAGAATGTGTACTAAGGCCCATGCCGTTCCTCGCGCCTCGTAGAAGACATCGTCTATTTCTGACCAGGGTGTTTTGACCTCAAGTTCTGCCGGCACAGGCGTCGATTGGGTTGCCGCCCCGTCACCCGCTAAATCGGTATTGACGCGACGCTGCCCCACGCTGGCACTTAATCTTTGCGATAAACTCCCAAGGCGAATATCCACGGCCGCCAGCCAGTGCCTTAAATTATCTGCTCTGGCGTAGAATTGCGCCTCTTTCGCCTTCGGGTCTTGCAGGCGCGCCAAATACGCTCGCAAATACACCAATCCCTCTTCATATTGGGATTCCGAACTGGGCAACATCCAGCTGTTGGCCTGAAAATTAAAACGCGGCTCGGCCAGCGCTAAATCGGGATCCTCCCGAGACTGGGATTGCGACCTAGACATCACCTCGCGCATAGCCCGCGTTAAATCACGCAACTGAATTAAGACGCCATACTCCCAGTTGGGAATATTATCGAGTAAGACCCCAGGAGGGGCGATGTCGTTGCGCAGGAACCCACCAGGTTTGGACAACAAAGTTTCGCCTAATTGAATGGCCGTTAACGTGGTAGCAACACCGGTGGCTGGGCTAGATGAAGACTCCGCGATGGTCGCTTTGATATCGAAAGGTTCTGGCGTTCGCGACCAATAAATCCCAAAACCGACCGCCAGTAACATGTAACCACCGAGCACCCAAGCGACCGGGCCTGCCGCGCCCACGACTCCTCCCCGAAGCATAGATTTTAATCGATTCCTCAGTGGCTGCAGCACCATGATTTACTCCATTGTGTTGTGTTGATGATGCGGCATCGCATCCATAGGCGCCATTTTTAACACAGGTAGCTCTCTGCAGGTGTTCAATTCACCCGATTTAACACACACTTCGACTTGGTCACCGGCTTTTGGCGCCGATTCGAGATCCATCAGCATAATATGCAAACCCGCTGGCTGAAGAGTTTTATGTTCATCTGGCGCCAAAGTTAATGAATCCTGCTTCATCATGCGCATTTGCCCATTTTGCAACACCGAGTCATGCAGCTCTGCAGATCCCGCGATCGGCGAACTAAACCCATCAATAACCATGGTGCTGTCACCCGCATTATGCAAAGTCAGGTACGCTGCGGTAACACCTTGGGTTGGGGGCAACGCGCGCACCCAACCATTCATGATGTGTAGATCATTAGCATGGCTTCCATGCGACCATGTGTGATGTTCTTGGGCGGCATCGCTCGCCATAGCGCTCGCTGCCCCGCTCGCTGCCCGTGCGGCCGTCAACCCGATGACGCAAAGCTTTAACACTGACTTCATTGCAACTCTCCTTAGTTAAGCCAACTATAGCACGAATCATCTGTGAAACTTTGGGATTACACCCGCAACCTGCTAGTATTCAGCCACTTTTTACCACTTGGGGTCACACATGGATCACAGTGTTCGCAAGCTCATTGCCGTCTTACTCTTACTCGCCTTGCCACTCGCAGCGAGTGCCCAAAGCAGCTTTTTAACCGCCAGCAATCAAGATGACTTTTTACCCGTCGAAGAAGCGTATAAAGTCCAAGTCGACCTTGTCGATGCACAAACCCTGAAGGTGTTGTGGCAAATAGCGCCCGACTACTATCTCTACCAACACCAATTTGCCTTCGCACTCAAACCTGAAAACTCGTCTCCTGGCATCAGCGCCCGCTATTCAGCAGCGATTGATAAAACCGACGAATATTTCGGTGATGTGCGCGTGTATTACGATTTCGCTGACATTGATTTGAGCGCCGCCACACCTATACCCGATGGCACCGTACTCACGATTACCTCCCAAGGCTGCGCTGACGCAGGCTTGTGTTATCCGCCACGAACCGATTACTTCGAGCTTCAGCCCACGACAGGACAAATTCTCAGCCTAACAGACGAGCAATATCGACAGGTTCAGCAGTCACTCAACCCCAGCCCCCAATCCAACACTGAAAACATCTGGCTGATTCTGCTGTTCGCGCTAATTGGAGGAGCCATACTCAATCTGATGCCCTGTGTGTTCCCAATCCTGTCTCTGAAAGTTCTGGGATTTGTCAGTGGTGATCCCAAGCAAAACCACATTCACAGTTGGTATTACACTACCGGAGTTGTCATCAGTTTTGTTTTAATCGCCAGCCTAATACTGGCGCTCAAAGCCGCCGGACAGGCAGTAGGCTGGGGCTTTCAATTACAAAGCACTGAGTTTGTTGGGCTATTAGCTTTATTATTCTTCGCAATGGCTCTGGCTCTGTCAGGGCTCACTGAGCTTGGCACATCCTTCATGGGATTAGGTAGCTCATTAGCACAGGGCAAACATGCCAAGAGTAGCTTTTTCACCGGTGTATTAGCGGTTGTGGTTGCCAGCCCCTGCACCGCACCATTTATGGGTACAGCGCTGGGCTTCGCGCTGACACAAAGTCCATTTACCGCACTGCTTGTCTTTACTGCATTGGGCTTTGGCATGGCAATCCCTATGGTCGCACTCAGCTATAGTACAACGCTGAGAAGATGGCTACCCAAACCCGGTATGTGGATGGTTACTTTCCGCCAATTTCTCGCCTTCCCGCTCTACCTGACGGTCATCTGGCTGTTATGGATAGCAGGACGACAAGCGGGCGTCGACACACTAGCGACATTGATGGTTGCCTGCCTTTTAGTTGCAATGTCTTTATGGTTATGGAGCCAACGCGGCTGGGCCAAGCGCCTCTCCGCGCTGAGCTTTGCCAGCGCCATAGTATTAACGTTCAATCCTCCCACTGACACTACCGAGGCGCACACAAGCACGGCGTTTTCTCGCAGCCACCTCAACACTTTGATCGCCGGCGACCAGCCCGTGTTTGTCGACGTAACGGCGGATTGGTGCATCACCTGTATCGCCAACGAGAAGGCGGTGCTAGAAACCACCGAGATCCAGCAAATCTTTGCCGAGCGCAATGTCATTTATCATGTGATTGATTGGACTAACTACGATCCTGCCGTCGCTGACTTTTTAGCTGAGTTTCAAAGAAGCGGCATTCCCTTTTATTTGGTATACCCTGGTAATAATGAACCACCCATAACTTTGCCCCAAATTCTTACCAAAGATATTGTGCTACGAGCAATAGGAGCTCGATAGGAAAGCTATTAACTAAGCAAATCACGCTAAAAAGCGTGATTTGCGCCGAAACGGCACAGAAACCATAGACTTCCAAACGGTAATTTGTCACACTTGCGCGATCAAACATAGGCAGCGGGGGCGGCTCTGGTATGGCAACTATTTGGGTAATTCACGGCCCCAATCTTAATTTACTGGGAAGACGCGAACCCGAGATTTACGGGCATCGCACCTTGGACGACATCAATGGTGAGCTGCAGCTGCAAGCCTTGCAAGAAGGCGTCGAGGTTAGCTGCTTCCAGAGCAACGCAGAACACGAACTCATCAACAAGATTCATTCAGCACCGGCGGCGAACGTTGATGTTATCGTGATTAATCCTGGAGCATTTACGCATACAAGCATTGCCTTGCGCGATGCCCTAGCGGGCGTGGCCATACCCTTCATTGAAACACATTTATCAAATGTACATGCCCGCGAGCCCTTCAGGAAACATTCCTATTTATCCGATTTGGCGCTGGGTGTTATTTGTGGCTTTGGTGTTCGAAGCTACGAATTAGCCCTAACGGCGGCAATCGCACATACACAACAACATTAATGCGCTTAGCGCTTCCACTTTAAAAGGTTGAACGACTATGGATATCCGCAAGGTTAAAAAATTGGTTGAGCTTCTCGAAGAGTCAAACATCGACGAAATCGAGATCCACGAGGGCGATGATTCTGTCCGCATCCGCCGCAGCGCGCCCGCAGGCGCCGTTTCGGCTGCCGCAATGCCCACCTACGCGGCCCCAGCGCCCGCACCCGGTGCGGCACCCGCAGCTTCGGTAGCTGAAGCACCTAAAGAAGCGGCTATCGAGGGGCACGCCGTGAAATCGCCGATGGTAGGTACTTACTACTCCGCGCCATCTCCAACCTCCGCTCCATTTATCAAAGTAGGCCAAAATGTTAATGCTGGCGACGTCATCTGCATCGTTGAGGCGATGAAAATGATGAACCAAATTGAAGCCGACAAATCAGGCAAGATTGGCGCTATTTTGGTCGAGAACGGCGAAGCCGTTGAATTCGATCAACCTCTGATCACGATTGTTTAATCGGGAGCAGGCTATGCGAACCATAGAAAAAGTCCTGATCGCGAACCGCGGCGAGATCGCCCTGCGCGTACTCAGAGCCTGCAAAGAGTTAGGCATTAAGACCGTTGCGGTGCACTCCACTGCTGACCGAGACCTTATGCATGTCCGCCTGGCAGACGAAGCCGTCTGTATCGGCCCTGCCGCATCTGCGCAAAGCTATCTGAACATTCCCGCCATCATCAGCGCGGCGGAAGTAACCAACGCCGATGCGATTCACCCAGGCTACGGCTTTTTAGCCGAGAACGCAGACTTCGCCGAGCAAGTCGAGCGCAGCGGCTTTATTTTTATAGGGCCTACCGCAGACACGATTCGCTTGATGGGCGACAAAGTATCGGCCATTGAGGCCATGAAAAAGGCCGGTGTTCCCACCGTGCCCGGCTCCGATGGACCACTTACTGCGGACGCCGATCGCACCTTAGAAATCGCGCGACGGATTGGTTATCCAGTCATTGTTAAAGCGGCAGCGGGTGGCGGTGGCCGGGGTATGCGCGTTGTGCATAACGAGGCAGCCCTACTGTCTTCAGTGCAAGTTACTCAATCAGAGGCCGCAGCGGCCTTTGGTAGTGATGTCGTCTACATCGAAAAATACCTGCAGCGCCCCCGCCATGTAGAAATTCAGGTGCTAGCGGACGGGCAAGGCGGAGTCGTCCACTTGGGTGATCGCGATTGCTCGCTACAACGCCGCCACCAAAAGGTAATCGAAGAAGCACCTGCACCTGGTATTCCCGACGACCTTCGACACGCGGTAGGGGAAAGCTGCGTAAACGCGTGTAAGAAAATTGGCTATCGCGGCGCTGGCACCTTCGAGTTTCTGTACGAAGATGGTGGCTTTTACTTCATCGAAATGAACACGCGCGTGCAAGTTGAGCATCCTGTGACCGAAATGATCACTGGGGTCGACATTGTGCGAGAACAAATTCGCGTGGCGGGCGGTGAGCCTCTAGGATTCGAGCAAAGCGACATCACCTTTACCGGCCATGCGATGGAATGCCGTATCAATGCCGAAGACCCCCAAACCTTCTTACCATCACCGGGCAATATCAAACGCTTTCATGCCCCGGGCGGTATTGGCGTTCGTGTTGACTCGCATATTTACGACGGCTACACCGTACCGCCATTCTACGATTCGCTGATCGCCAAGGTCATCACTCATGGACACGATCGAGCCACCGCAATGAGACGCATGCAGCGAGCACTGGACGAACTAGTCGTCGAGGGTATTCGCACCAACGCTGCCCTGCATCGCAACTTGGTGCGCGATACGTCATTCCTTGCTGGTGGCGTCAGCATTCACTACCTAGAGGGCCTACTGGAAGATTAATATGGCCTGGATCCAAGTTCGAGCGCGTGCACCAAAGGCATGGCACGAGACCGTTGAAGACCACCTGCTCGAGCTTGGCGCTGTGTCTATTACCTTTCAAGATGGCGCCGATCAACCTGTGCTAGAACCAGGCGTCGGTGAAACGCCACTGTGGGACAGCCTGGTGATCTTGGGCTTATTTAGCGCAGACACACCCAGTGAATCACTGCGCTCACATCTGATACGCGCCTTTGAACCCAGCTGCCGCTTTGATATCGAAATTCTGGAAGACCGCGTCTGGGAGCGAGAATGGGAGCAACATTATCAACCCATTCAATTTGCTGAGAATTTATGGATTTGTCCGAGCTGGTGCACCCCTCCCGACCCAAACGCAGTCACTCTACTGCTCGACCCCGGACTCGCGTTTGGCACGGGTACCCACCCTTCTACCGCCATGTGTCTAAAGCAGCTTGCTCAACACAGGCTCGAGGGCCAAACAACTGTCGACTATGGCTGTGGCTCCGGAATTCTTGGTATTGCAATGCTAAAAATGGGGGCCTCGCGTTTTGTAGGTGTAGACAACGACCCCCAAGCACTGGTCGCAACCGCTGATAACGCGCAACGCAATAGCATAGCGACTAACGAATTTATTGTGGTCGGACCAGAGCAAGAAAGTCGGTACTTAGGGCCTGCTTTCGCAGACACATTGGTTGCCAATATTCTGGCCGAGCCCCTGATGATGTTAGCGCCAAAACTGGTCGAATTTTTGAAGCCCGGCGGATTACTCGTGCTTGCGGGACTAATCGAATCTCAGGTAACCGCTGTGACACAACACTATTTGCCTAAGATTGAACTGCACATCGCAGAGCAGACAGACGAGTGGGTTTGCTTAGTGGGCCGTAAAAACAAGAACTGAGTTTTATCAAATCGTCGTTCTAGTGCCGCACAAGATGCGGTATCCTTATTCATTTCCTATAACGAGTGGCAACAACTTTGCTGACGATCGGCCGCCATCAATTTGACCACCCCGTCATCGCCGCACCTATGGCTGGCGTCTCGGACTTGCCGTTCAGACGCGTGTGCCTACAGCAGGGCGCATCTTTCGCGGTCGCTGAAATGATCAGTGCCAACCCAGACACCCACCAAACACAAAAGTCACAATGGCGCAGCGTGATCGATCCAAACCAAGCGCATATCGTTCAAATAGTAGGCAGTGATCCGTGGCAACTGGCCGACGCGGCGAGGCTTAATGAGGCAGCGGGTGCCGACATAATAGACATCAACATGGGGTGCCCCGCCAAAAAAGTATGTAAAAAGGCAGCTGGCTCAGCCCTACTCGCCAATGAAACACTGGTACACCAAATCCTAAAGGCGGTGAGATCAGCGGTAGAGGTTCCCGTGACGCTTAAAATTCGGACGGGCACAGCACCCGATCAACGCAATGCCATGTCGATCGCCCGAATTGCGGAAGATTCAGGCATTGCCGCACTCACCATTCACGGGCGTACACGCGCCTGTGCATTCAAAGGCGCAGTGGAATATGACACCATGGCCGAGGTAGCCCAGGCAGTCCGTATCCCTGTTATCGCAAATGGTGATATTACCCACCCCGATCAGGCCTTGAAAGTGTTAAGCTATACCGGCGCAAGCGGCGTGATGATAGGCCGCGGCGCACAGGGTCAGCCATGGGTACTCGGACAAATACGCCACAAGTGGCGCACCGGAAAAGACCTAGCCGAACCCACGTCTGACGAAAAGTTAAAAATCGCTTACCAGCATTTAGCAGCAATTCACGCATTTTATGGTGATTTTATGGGCCTGCGCTTCGCGCGTAAGCACGCCAGCTGGTATTTTGAAGCATTGGGGCTTGACCGCAGTGTCCGATCTGTTTTTAACCAACTGCAGCAGACCGAAGAACAACTCGATTTTATCGAGCAATTAACAACAACCCTTGCACAACATGCGGCGTAAAAGCCATGAATAATAGGCAAAAGGCACGTGTATGAGTCTACGCAACGCTGTCAAAACCAGCTTAGAAACTTATTTTGAACAAATGGATGGCCAATTACCAACCGATCTGTACTCCATGGTCATTAACGAAGTTGAAGGTCCCTTGCTAGCCTATGTCATGGAGCAGGTGAACCACAACCAATGCAAAGCTGCCGAAATGCTAGGGCTAAACCGCGGCACCTTGCGCAAGAAACTCAAATTTCACCAAATTATCGACTAAATCACTCAGGATACACATGACTACAGCCGCTCTTGCCCCCGTAAAACAAGCCTTGATCAGCGTGTCGGATAAAACCGGCATTGTAGAGTTCGCCTCCGCTCTAAGCGCTATGAACGTCGCACTTCTGTCTACCGGCGGCACCTACAAACTGCTAGCAGAAGCAGGACTTTCAGTGCGCGAAGTATCTTCCTACACCGGTTTTCCTGAAATGATGGACGGTCGCGTGAAAACGCTACACCCAAAAGTACACGGTGGCATTTTGGGCCGACGCGGCACTGATGACGCCGTCATGTCCGAGCATGCGATTGAAACCATCGACATGGTCGTCGTAAACCTTTACCCATTCGAGGCGACGATCGCAAAGCCCGATTGCACCCTAGAAGATGCGATCGAGAATATCGATATCGGTGGTCCTACCATGGTGCGCTCTGCCGCTAAAAACCACAAAGACGTAACTATCGTCGTAAATGCCTCTGATTACGGCCGCGTTTTAAACGAACTTAAATCCAACGGCGGAGCCACGACTTACGAAACTCGCTTCGACTTAGCCATCAAAGCCTTTGAGCACACCGCCAAGTACGACGCCGCTATTGCCAACCACTTCGGTCAATTCGTAGAGGGTGGCGAGCCCAAGTTCCCGCGCACTTACACCAAGCAGTTCAGCAAACTGCAAGGCATGCGCTACGGCGAAAACCCCCACCAAGAAGCCGCCTTTTACGCCGAATCACCTGTACCTGAGGCCAGTATTGCCAACACCCAGCAGGTGCAAGGAAAAGAGCTTAGCTACAATAACGTTGCCGATACTGACGCCGCCCTAGAGTGCGTGAAAGTATTCGATGAACCGGCCTGTGTAATCGTGAAACACGCCAACCCCTGCGGTGTGGCCACTGCAACAACACTCTTAGAAGCCTATAACAAAGCATTTGAAACCGATCCCGAGAGCGCCTTTGGTGGCATCATTGCCTTTAACCGCCCCCTCGACGCCGAGACGGCCAGAACGATCGTTGACCGCCAATTTGTTGAAGTGATCATCACCCCGGCCGTCGACAGCGACGCGCTTCCAATTCTGGCCCAAAAGACGAACGTTCGTGTCCTTACGACTACAGGCTGGCAGGCGACCGCACCTGCACTGGATATTAAACAGGTCAATGGCGGCATCCTGTTACAAGATCGTGACCTGAGCCTGATCGGCGCCGACGAAGTTAAAGTGGTCAGCAAACGTGCGCCTACGCCCACCGAAATGGCCGATTTACTGTTTGCATGGCGCGTTGCGAAATTCGTTAAGAGCAACGCCATTGTCTACGCCAAGAACCAACGCACCATAGGCGTGGGCGCAGGTCAGATGTCGCGTGTAAACTCAGCGCGAATTGCGGCCATCAAGGCCGAGCATGCTGGGCTTGAAGTACAAGGCTCGGTCATGGCTTCTGACGCCTTCTTCCCCTTCCGCGACGGCATCGATAACGCGGCGAAAGTAGGTATCGCTGCCGTAATCCAACCCGGCGGTTCAATCCGCGACGAAGAAGTTATCGCAGCGGCCGACGAAGCCAACATCGCTATGATATTTACTGGCATGCGCCATTTCCGCCACTAAGGAGTCATCAGTGAACGTATTAATTATTGGTAGCGGCGGCCGAGAACACGCTCTGGCCTTCAAGGCAGCGCAAGCTGAAGGCGTCGACACCGTATTCGTGGCACCGGGCAATGCCGGCACTGAGCGTGAACTAAGCTTAGTCAATGTTGCTATTGACCCTTTGGATTTTGATGGCCTCGCGAACTTCGCGACCAAAAACAATGTAGGCTTAACAATCGTTGGCCCCGAAGCGCCTCTGGTCGCAGGCATTGTCGATGATTTTACACAGCGCGGCCTGCCCTGCTTTGGCCCTAGGCAAGCCGCTGCACAACTCGAAGGCTCTAAAGCCTTCACGAAAGAATTTTTGGCTCGACACAATATCCCAACGGCAGCGTATCAAACCTTTACTGAGGTAGAACCTGCTATTGCTTACATTCAAGAGCAGGGCGCCCCCATCGTGGTCAAAGCCGACGGCTTAGCCGCAGGCAAGGGCGTGATTGTCGCAACAACCGAACAAGAAGCCATTGATGCCGTAAGCGACATGCTATCGGGCAATGCCTTTGGCGATGCAGGCTGTCGGGTCGTTATCGAAGAATGCCTGATGGGCGAAGAAGCGAGCTTTATTGTCGTCTGTGATGGCAAAAATGCGGTACCGATGGCGAGCAGTCAAGACCATAAACGCGTTGGCGAAGGCGACACCGGACCGAATACGGGCGGCATGGGGGCCTACTCTCCCGCGCCAGTCGTAACACCTGAAATTCACGACCGCATTATGACTGAGGTCATTTATCCGACCTTAAAAGGTATGGCCAGCGAGGGGTCGGATTACACGGGCTTTTTATATGCAGGCCTGATGATTGATGCCGAGGGTACACCCAAAGTGATTGAATTCAACTGCCGGTTTGGCGACCCTGAAACGCAGCCCATCATGATGCGGTTGCAGTCCGACTTAGTTGCATTGTGTCAAGCCGCGCTGGCGGGTGATCTGGCAGGCCGCACCGTCGAATGGGACCCGCGTCCGAGTATGGGTGTCGTCCTAGCCGCTGGCGGCTACCCCGCCGAGTACCCCAAAGGTGACGTCATCAACGGCCTTGAAATGGCCGATGGCGATGATGTTAAAGTCTTTCACGCAGGCACAAAGTTGAAGGGCACTGATGTTGTCACCAACGGCGGGCGAGTACTCTGCGTAACCGCCCTAGGCGGCGATCTACAAGAAGCCCAGCAAAACTGTTACGAAGCAATAAAAGCGATATCATGGAAGGGCATGAACTACCGCCGCGATATCGGCTGGCGAGCACTCTGATAGAAAGGTATTAGATACATGAGCACACTCCCACTGGTTCGACCTCGCACTCGGCAATTAAATGTGTTGGATCGCTTAGTGGGCGAAGTCGATACCGTGGTAAAAACGCTGACCAATAAAGGCTTGGTCGCCTCGCGACCAAGCCCAGCTAAGGGTCACAGCGAAGGCCTAACAAGCGACTCAGAAAAACGTCATGTGGCTGGTTTAATGCGCGTGAATCATGCCGGTGAAGTCTGCGCTCAAGCGCTGTATCAAGGGCAAGCGCTAACCGCCAAACTGCCGGTGGTGCGCGAGGAAATGCGCAATGCCGCTCAAGAAGAGGTCGACCATTTGGTTTGGTGTAAAGAGCGTCTGGACCAGCTCGATAGCCATTCCAGCGCGCTAAATCCGCTGTGGTACGGTTTATCATTCGGCCTAGGTGCGTTAGCGGGTGCAGCCGGAGACAAATGGTCTTTAGGGTTTGTGGCCGCAACGGAAGAGCGCGTATGCCGCCACTTAAAAGACCACTTAAAGCAGCTGCCGGAATCGGACCGACGCTCTCGACTGATATTACAAACAATGATCGAAGACGAGCAACGCCACGGGGAAACTGCGCTGGAAGCCGGCGGTGCTGAGCTACCGAAACCCATCAAAAATGTGATGAGCGCGGTAGCGAATGCGATGACGAAAAGTAGTTACTACCTCTAGTCCTGACCAAACTCTTTTGCTTCAAATGTGTGCGTCACCTCGACGCCAGCGGCAGCCAACATAATAGACGCAGAGCAATACTTTTCTGCCGACAACGCGACCGCGCGTTCAACTTGCGATTCTTTGAGTTTCACGCCAGTAACCACAAAGTGCATATTAATTTTAGTGAATACTGCAGGCACCGCGTCGGCGCGCTCAGCTTGTAATTTCACATCGCAGCTCACGACGTGTTGACGCCCTTTTTCCAGCATACTGATCACGTCAAAACTGGCGCAACCACCGGCGCCAATTAACAAGAGTTCCATGGGGCGAATACCTAAGTTATGCCCACCCAAACTTTCTGGGCCGTCCATAACGACCGAATGCCCGCTGCCACTTTCACCTAAAAATTGCTTACCGCCGGTCCATTTTACGCGTGCTTCCAAAACTTGCTCCTTACCGATCACTTTAAAAACTGACTTATAGCATCTTTATTTACTTTGCTCAGATACACGCTAAACTGTACCGATATTTTAGATACGGAACGCCTGCGTGCACGAGCGTCAACACGACCTGAGTTTCTATAAAGCCTTTGTTCGCGAATGCGAAACGCAGCATTATGAAGCCAAAACCACCATCATTGCCGCAGGCAGCGAGTCCGACAGATTGTATCTGATTTTAGAGGGCACCGTCTCCGTTCAAGTCGAGGAAGAAAACGATTCCAATCAGTTAATGGTAGTCGCTTATCTTAGCGAAGGCGAGTTCGTGGGCGAGCTCGGTTTTTTCAGCGCTGAAGCGCTTCACCGTAGCGCCAAGATCGTGGCAAAAACCGACTGCTATATCGCCTCTATTTCTTACAACAAACTTAACAGCATTCGGGACAAGTACCCAGACATCGTGTTTGCTATAGCCTCTCAGGTGGCTTCACGCTTGGTGCAAACCACACGTAAATTGCGCGACCTGACGTTTGTCGATGTCGCGGGCCGCATTGCTCATGCGTTGCTCGATCTAACGCAACAGCCCGAAGCACAAGAGCACCCAGAAGGGCGCCTTATTCGCGTCACTCGGCAAGAGCTAGGCAACTTAGTTGGATGCAGCCGAGAGATGGCTGGCCGAGTTTTAAAGTCTTTAGAAGAAGACGGACTGGTCGTCATTACCGGCCAAACCCTGCTAGTTAGAAGTCAAAATTAGACAAACAAGGCTTTCAGCGCTTCGCCCGGATCAGACTGTTTCATAAACGCTTCGCCAATCAAGAACCCATTGACCCGGTTAGACCGCATCAATGCCACATCATCTTGGGTATGTATGCCACTTTCGGTGATCACCGTAACGCCGCTGGGGATTGCAGGCAGCAGTGAAATCGTAGTCTGCAAATCGGTATTAAAGGTGTGCAAATCGCGGTTGTTAATACCCAACAGCGGGGC
>Ga0209137_1001877_pt1 | contig 19244 bp, 10 predicted proteins | sample SaaInl5LU_22_DNA_FD_184642 | JGI IMG/M metagenome (GOLD analysis project Ga0209137, IMG submission 184642) | Marine microbial communities from expanding oxygen minimum zones in the Saanich Inlet - ESP_105LU_22_DNA (SPAdes) (version 2) | ecosystem: Environmental > Aquatic > Marine > Intertidal... | reverse complement strand
AACTCCCCTTATATTAATGCAAATGGCAGAAATAAGTTGACCGTTTTTGCAGATGAGGAAAAAATAAAATATATGATTTCTAATTATTATGGTTTAATTACTGAGTTAGATGATTGGATAGGGAAAATAATGGAAACCTTAGAAGATGAAGGTATTGCAAAACAAACGATGGTAATTTTTACAAGTGATCATGGAGAAATGTTGGGAGCACACGGAATGCGCGAGAAAAATGTATTTTATGAAGAGTCGTCGCACGTCCCATTAATGATTAAAATGCCCACTGAAATTAAAAAAGAAACCACAGTGAATGGTTATGTTTCTAATGTAGATTTATTTGCTACAATTATGGATTATTTAAACATTGGAAATTATAAATCCGATGGCGAAAGTTTACGTGATTTAATAGAACAAAAACAAACGAATCATGGGAACTACGTGGTTACTGAATGGGATTACCGGGGGCCTATTCAACCCAATTATATGATTGTAAAAGACGGATGGAAATTAATGATTCCGTATACAGAAGATTCAAAAGTGTTAAATGTTTTGTTTAATTTGAATGATGACCCTCAAGAGATAAATAATTTATTGGGGAAGAATCCTGACAGAGAAAAATATAATGAGAAAGTAGAAGAATTAAGAGCAAATCTACTGGATTGGTTGAAAAAAAATAATTCTAAACATTACGATGGCGTATCAAAACGAAAATTAATTTAATTCCTTCAAAATGAAATTATATCCTTTACAATTCACACCATTATTTAAATATAGAATTTGGGGTGGAGAAAAATTAAAAACAGAACTAAACAAACACTATAACGAGGAGAATATTGGAGAGTCTTGGGAAATTTCTGATGTTTCTGGCGATGAAACTGTGGTCGCGAAAGGCGTTTTAAAAGGAAATACATTACGAGATTTAACAATGGAGTTTAAAGGCGATTTTGTCGGTGAGGCAGTTTATGAAAAATTCGCAGAAGAATTTCCTTTACTGATTAAATTTATTGATGCAAAGACACCACTTTCAATTCAGGTTCATCCAAGTAATGAAATCGCAAAAGAGCGTCACAATTCTTTTGGTAAAAATGAAATGTGGTATGTAATGCAAGCGGATAAAGGTGCAGAATTGATTGTCGGTTTTGATGAAAAAATTGATACGAATAGTTATAAAACACATTTAGAAAACAATACCATTCTAGATGTCATGCATCATGAAACCGTACAAAAAGGAGATACTTTTTATATTCCAACGGGTCGTGTACATGCTATTGGAGCGGGTGTTTTGTTAGCAGAAATTCAGCAAACATCGGATGTCACCTATCGTATTTACGATTATGATAGAGTAGATTCTAAAACAGGTGCTAAAAGAGAGTTGCATAACGAACTGGCAATTGATGTCATCGATTATGAAGTGCATGATACTTATAAAACGGAATATTCTATAGAAAAGAATGTATCCAATAAATTGGTACATTCACCTTATTTTAAGACTAACATTTTAGACATCAATTCAACAGTAGAAAAAGATTATTCAGCCATAGATTCTTTTATTATTTACATGTGTGTAGAAGGCTCAATTGAGATTGTTTCTGAAGGAGAAACCTACACAATAAATAATGGTGAAACGTTATTAGTACCAGCAACTTTAAATAACATTACTTTAAAAGCAGATAATGCAAAAGTATTAGAAGTTTATTATTAATAAATAGTTCTTAGTTAATTCAATATTAATAGTAAATTAATGTCATCCTCTTTTATTTGAATAAAATTATAAATTAAACAACATGAAAAAAATAATTGTATTACTTCTTCTTCTGACTGTGTCAGTAGCTCAGGCACAAAAAAATCAAAAAGCTTTAGAGCTAACAGAAAAACTGTCTAAAGTTATGGAGTTTGATGAAGATCAAAGTGCAAAGCTTCTAGAGTTAATTTTGGATAGAAACAACAAGAAAAGAGCTTTGAGAAAAGAATACGTAGATGATAAAGATACCTTTAAAGTAAAAGCTAAAGAAGTAGAAAAAGCATACAACAAAGATTTAAGAGCGTTAGCTGGTATAGAAAAATTTAAGCTTTTAGTAGTCTATAGAAAAGCAAAAAGAGCCGCAAATAATTGAATTATTTAATAAGTGTAACCCTTAATTAATTGTTTATTAATCAATAATTAAGCCATTGATGTTTTATTTGTTCCTATAACAGATTATAATAAAAATGGTTAAAAATTATTTAATAGTACTCCTATCGGTTTTAAGTTTTTCAACTTCGTTAGCTCAAGAAACTGATAACACCAAATACATAGATCCAACCATTGGTAATGTGTCCCGCTTTCTAGTTCCAACGTACCCAACCATTCATTTACCCAATCAAATGCTGAGAATGTTTCCTGTAAAGCAGGATTATATTTCAGACATGGTTCAAGCATTTCCTTTTCAAGTACCCGCTCACAGACGAAAAGGAATTCTACAAATGAAAACTACTTTAGGAGACGTGAATAACAATTCTTGGAATAAAGGGATGGCTATAGATCACGATTTAGAAATAGTACATCCTTGGTTATATTCAACGTATTTAATAGAAGATGACATCAAAGTTAGCTTCACCCCTTCTAAAAAATCGGCGATTTATAAAGTAGATTTCCCAGAAGGAACACAAAAAAATTTTTTAATAAAAGGCACTCAAGATATGCAGTTTTCTGAAGGTGAAAATTCATTTACCATTCAAGAAAAAAGAAGCAAACCAACTCGAGGGGAACATGCCGTCATAAATACGATTACAATTTTTGTATATGGTGAGATCGTAGACAAAAAGAATAAGCCTATAGAAAATATCAACTATACATTTGACAACACTAAACTTCAAATTTCTGCAGCTAAAAACGCACCCTCAACCTTGCTTATAAAATATGCCATTTCTTATGTGAGTGCGGCACAAGCGAAAGAAAACTTCCATAAAGAAATTAAAAACAAATCGTTTGAGGATGTATCAAAAGAAGGAAAAAAAGCTTGGGATACGGTAACGAATCAAATTCAAGTTGAAGGTGGAACAACGGCTCAAAAAAGAACGTTCTACACATCGCTTTACAGAACGTATGAACGCATGGTAGATGTCAATGAATATGGACACTATTATAGTGGTTATGACAAACAAGTGCATAAAAGTAATCGTCCTTTCTATGTAGATGATTGGGTATGGGACACCTATTTAGCACAGCATCCGTTAAGAACTATTTTAAACCCAGCCTTAGAAAACGAAATGCTCAACTCGTACACCTTAATGTATGAACAAAGTGGTTGGATGCCAACATTCCCTCAGGTGTATGGAAATCATTTGTGTATGAATGCCTACCATTCTTCTGCTATTTTTATTGATGGCTACAGAAAAGGGTTGAAAAACTATGATGTAGAAAAAGCATATGAAGGCATCAAAAAAAACCTAATGCAAGGCACATTTATTCCTTGGAGGCAAGGAAATCCAAGAGGCGCTTTAGACGATTTCTATCACGAAAACGGCTATTTTCCATCACTTAAAATAGGAGAAAAAGAAACGGTTGCAAATGTAGATGGTTTTGAAAAAAGACAACCTGTTGCAGTAACGCTAGGAGTTAGTTATGATTTTTGGGCAGTCTCAGAATTTGCAAAAGAATTAGGAAACACAGAGGACTATTCAAAACTAGCCCCAAAAGGAAACGATTATAAAAATTTATGGCATTCTAAAAAAAGGTTATTTATGCCAAAAGATGCCGATAGTAATTGGATCGATATCGATCCAAAACTAGATGGTGGAAAAGGATATAGAGAGTACTATGACGAAAATAATGGTTGGACTTTTGCGTGGAATGTACAACATGATATTGCAGGACTCACCAATTTGTTAGGCGGTAAACAGGCCGCAGAAATCAGATTAGATCAATTATTTAGAGAAAGTTTGGGCATCAGAAAAAGCGATTTTTTTGTGAATGGTTCTAATTCTACGGGGATGGTCGGACAATTTTCTATGGGGAATGAGCCTTCTTTTCATATTCCATATTTATATAATTATTTTGGCGCGCCTTGGAAAACCCAAAAACGTACACGCTTCTTGTTAGATGTTTGGTTTAAAGACAACATTTTTGGAATTCCTGGTGATGAAGATGGTGGTGGCATGACCGCTTTTGTAGTATTCACTTCTATGGGTATCTATCCTGTAACTCCAGGACTGCCTTATTATAACATCACAAGTCCAATTTTCGAAAAAACATCCATAAATCTTCAGAACGGCAAAACATTTACGGTTGTGGCGGAAGGTTCTAGCAAGAGAAAAAAATACATTCAGAAAGCATTTATCAACGGGAAAGAGATTTTCTCGCCATTTATTTCACATCAGCAAATTATGGAGGGTGCCACTTTAAAATTAGACTTGGGTGAATTACCAAACAAAGAATGGGGTAAAAATGCAGTAATGCCAAAATAAAAAAACAAACAAACAAACTAAATGAAAATAATTAGTAATAAACTTACAGTATGCATTGTATTTTCTTTTTTAATGCTAAATAGTAATGCAATAAAGGCACAAGAAAAATTACCGTATCAAAATTCAGAGTTAAAAATAGAAGAACGAATCAACGATTTGTTGCCTAGAATGACTTTAGAAGAAAAAGTTAGTTATGTCACAGGAGGTATTTTAAGCAATAATCAAGAATCTATAAATGGCATTGAAAGATTATCAATTCCTGATTTTGTAATTGCCCACGGTCCTTTTGGTATGAAAATGAGAAGAAGAAATAAAAATGGAGGCATCACTGTAGATGCAGGTACTTATTTTCCTGTTTCTATTGCGATGGCTGCAACTTGGGATGTAGATAAAGTAAAACAAATTACGTCTACAATAGGGAAAGAAATGAATGCTGTAGGTGCAATGTCTAATGCGGGACCTGCAATGAATATTATTAGAGACCCAAGAACAGGTAGAAGTTTTGAGTATTTTACAGAAGATCCATTTTTAAACGGACAAATAGCAGCGGCTTACACAAAAGGAATTCAAAGCGAAAAAATTGCAGCAATACTAAAACACTATATCGTTAACAATCAAGAATTAAATAGACACAAAGTTGATGTTCAGGTTAGTGAAAGAGCGTTAAGAGAAATTTATTTTCCAGGTTTTGAAACTGCTATAAAAGAGGCTGATGCCCAAGTTATTATGGGCGCGTACAACAAAGTAAATGGCGTGCATAGTTGTGAAAACGATTTTACTTTAAATCAAGTTTTAAGAAAAGAATGGGGGTTTAGTGGTTTTGTACTTTCAGATTGGTCTGGAACACAATCTACTGTTGCTTCTGCAAATAATGGACTAGATGTAGAAATGCCAAGACCTAGATGGTATGGAGATAAATTGTTAAAAGCTGTAAAAGATAATAAAGTAAGTGAAGATGTGCTTAACACTATGGTTAAAAATGTGTTGCGCGTTGTTTTTTGGAGTGGTGCTTTTGACCAAGGCCCAATGTATGATAAAAACATTGTACGTTCTAAACCGCATTTAGAAATGGCAAGATCAGCTTCATCTGAAGCAATGGTTTTACTAAAAAACGAAAATAATACACTTCCTTTTAATCTTAATAAAATTAAAAATATTGCTGTAATAGGTCCTAATGGAAATTATGGTGAGCATTTTAATAATGGTAAATATGATATAGGGTTGTTTCAAGGAGGAGGAAGTGCAAAAATAGTCTCTAAACAACAGAATGTAATCACTCCTTTTCTAGGGATTAAAAATAATGTAGGTAAAGATGTTAAAGTTAGTTATGAACCTGGTTGTTATGCAGAGTCTGGTTACGGTTTAATACCAACCAAATATCTTTCAGTAGATAATAAAGAAGGTATTGAGTCTTCTTATTATAACAATGTTGATTTTAAAGGTACACCATTTAAAAAAGAAGTAAATAAAATATTAGCTTATAATTGGGGAAGAGGATTAGAAATTCCTGAAGCTGGTACTGCTAAAAATAATGATAAATATAAGTTTTCCGTAGCATTTAAATCAACATTAAAAGTACCAGCTACAAGAGATTATTCTTTTGAAGTTAGAAACGAATCTGGAAACGCAAAGATTTTTATTGATGGAAAATTGATTGCAGAAAATAAAAAAGGAAGCAGAATTGATTGGAATAATACAGGTAAAATTAAATTAGAAAAAGGAAAAGAATATAAACTAGAAGTAAAGTACGCTAGTTTTGGTGGTCATATTTCAAATTTAAGAATTGGTTGGGATTATGAAAATATTCAATACCTAGAAAAAGCAAAAATAGCAGCCAAAAATGCTGATGCTGTTATTTTAACAGTTGGGTTAAGTGCTAAAATGGGAGATATAGAAGCTGGAGATAGAAGGACATTAGCCTTGCCACAATCGCAACAAAATTTAATAAATGAAATATCAAAAATAAACAAAAATATTGCTGTAGTTTTAGTTGCAGGAAGCGCTGTAACTATGAACAGTTGGTTAGATAATGTACCTGCTATTTTAGATGTTTGGTATCCAGGAGAACAAGGAGGAAACGCTATTTTTGATGTTATTTTTGGCAAAGTAAATCCTTCTGGAAAATTGCCAATAACATTCCCGAAATCGTATAGCCAATACCCTGCTAATTTTTATTCTTATGATAGTAAAATAGAATATAAAGAAGATATTTATGTAGGTTATAGATATTTTGATAAATATAAAAAAGAGGTTTTATTTCCTTTCGGACACGGTTTAAGTTATACAGATTTTAAATATTCCAAATTAAAAGTTAGTACCAAAAAGAACACAACCAACGTCTGTGTAAAAATAGAAAATATAGGAAACTCTGATGGTGCAGATGTTATTCAACTTTATATAAGAGATTTAGAATCTTCAGTAGATCGACCTATAAAAGAATTAAAAGCTTTTAAAAAAATACACCTTAAAAAAGGAGAGAAAAAGACAATAGAATTTAAACTTACAGAAAGAGCTTTTGCTTTTTGGGACGACGTTTCTAAAGATTGGAAAGTCGAATCTGGAGAATTTGAAATATTAATTGGTAAGTCTAGCAAAGATATTATTTTAAAGAAAATAATTAATATTAAGCGATAAAGAGATGCGAATATTAACAAACATAATGATGGTGGTTTTTTTATTCATCATAACTAATTCCATAAAAGCACAAGAAAAATTACCGTATCAAAATTCAAAGTTAAAAATAGAAGAACGAATCAACGATTTGTTACCTAGAATGACTTTAGAAGAAAAAGTTGAATTAGTAACAGGAGATAAAATTCCTGCAAAAGGGGTTATTGGCTCAGAAGGGATAAAGCGTTTAAACATTCCTGGGTTTAAAATAGAACATGGTCCTTATGCCTTTAAAGGTTGGTTTGGACCCAATCAAGCTAAAGAAATGGGAACATATTTTCCTGTTTCCATTGCACAAGCGAGTACTTGGGATAGACCTTTAATACAAGAAATAAACGCTGCAATGGCATCAGAAATGAAAGCTTCTGGCGGTCAAGCAAATGCAGGGCCTGCAATGAATATTATAAGAGATCCAAGAGGCGGCAGGAGTTTCGAATATTTTACAGAAGATCCTTTTTTAAACGGAGAAGTTGCCAAAGCGTATACTTTAGGTTTACAAAGCCAAAAAATAATGGCAAACTTGAAACATTATGTTTGTAATAATCAAGAATTTAATAGACACAAACTAAATATTATTGTAAACGAGCGCACTTTGCGTGAAATATATTTACCCGGTTTTAAAAAAGCAATACAAGAAGGTGGTGCTTGGAGTGTTATGGGTGCATACAATAAAGTAAATGATATTTACAGTTGCGAAAACCCTTTTTTATTAAATAAAATTTTACGAGAAGATTGGGGTTTTAAAGGGTTTGTTTTATCCGATTGGTCTGGTACACATTCTACAGCTAATTCTGCAAATGCAGGTTTAGATATGGAAATGCCAAGAGAACGCTGGTATGGTAAAAAATTAATAAAAGCTGTAGAAAATGGAGAAGTAACAGAACAAACTATTAATAAAATGACAGGGAATTTGTTAAGAGGTATGTTTTGGTCTGGTGCTTTTGATACAAAACCGTCTTTAGATAAATCTATCTTACATAATAAAAAACATTTAAAAATAGCCAGAGAAGCATCAGCAAAAAGTATGGTTTTATTAAAAAATGATGCGCAGGTACTCCCATTTAATGCTGATAAAATTAAAAAAATAGCAGTAATTGGGCCTAATGGTAATTATGGTATTCATTATAACAATGGCCAATATAATCCGCATTTATTACAAGGAGGAGGAAGTGCTTTTGTAGAAGTTAAAGAGCATTTAATGATAACGCCTTTTCAAGGAATTAAAAACAACGTAGAAAAAGATGTTAAGGTCACTTATTCTCCGGGAAGTTATGCAGAATCTGGTTGTGGAATTATACCTTTTAAGTATATTAAAACACCAAATGGTAAACCTGGGTTATTAGCAACCTACTTTAATAATAATTCTAAAAACCGTAAAGAAGTTAAAAGAGAAATTAATTTGGTTGTATCTAAAGTTTGGACCAAAGAATTAGATATCCCAGAAGCTGGAAATGAAAAAGATGATTTATCTAGATTCTCTGCACAATGGTCTGGGATTTTAACAGCTCCAGCAACTAGAAATTATACTTTTAGTGTTAGAAACTCTGCTGGTAGTGCAAAACTATTTATAAATGATAAATTAATTGCTTCCAATAAAAATGGAAATTGGTTAGATTGGAATGGGATGGGTTCTATTGAATTAGAAGCTGGGAATCAATACAAAATTAGAGCAGAATATGCAAAAATTGGTCCTCGTGCAGATTTTCGTTTAGGTTGGGATTTTGAAAATGTAGCTTGGTTAGAACAAGCAAAAAAGATAGCAAAAGAAGCAGATGCTGTTATTTTAACAGTAGGTCTTTCTGGTCATATGGGAGAAAGAGAAGCTGGAGATAGAAATCATTTAAGATTATTTCCAGCTCAAGAAAACTTAATTAACGAGATTGCTAAAATTAATAAAAATACGGTAGTTACAATTATTGCAGGCAGTGCAATAGATATGAGAAATTGGTTGCCAAATGTATCTTCAGTTTTAATGGCTTGGTATCCTGGGGAACAAGGAGGTAATGGATTGGCAGATGTATTGTTTGGTAAAGTAAACCCAAGTGCTAAACTTACCATAACATTTCCTAAATCGTTAGAACAATATCCAAAAGATTTTCATTCTAAAGGAGACAGAAACGAATATAAAGAAGGGCTTTATGTAGGTTATCGATATTTTGATAAATTTAAAAAAGAAACTTTATTTCCATTTGGCCACGGCTTAAGTTATACCAATTTTAAATACTCTAAACTAAAAGTAAGTAAAAAGAAAAGCAGCACTAAAGTTTGCGTAAATATAGAAAACACAGGTTCATTTGATGGTGCAGATGTCGTTCAACTTTATGTTAGAGATACAGAATCTTCTGTGGATAGACCTTTAAAAGAGTTAAAAGAATTTAAGAAAATATATCTTAAAAAAGGGGAGAAAAAAACAATCGAATTTAATCTTACAAAGAGCGCTTTTGCCTTTTGGGATAGCGTTTCTAGAGATTGGAAATTAGAATCTGGAGAATTTGAAATATTAATTGGTAAGTCGAGTGAAAACATCGCATTAAAGAAAGTAATCAAACTTTAAATAAAAGAATTAATTATGAAAAAACATATTGTAACCACCCTTATACTACTCTCATTTATTGGCTGTAAAACAGCAAAAAAAGAGGCTATATCTCAAAAGCCAAACATTCTTTTTATAATGACGGATGACCACGCATTGGCTGCCATTAGTGCTTACAAGGGTTTTCTGTCTGAAGTTGCACCCACTCCAAATATTGATAGAATTGCAAATGACGGTATGCGTTTTAATAATATGTTTTGTACCAATTCTATTTGTGGACCTTCAAGAGCATCGATCTTAACAGGGAAATATGCACACGTCAATGGATTTTTTAAAAATGAAGGTGGTGGCGATTTTAATGGCGCACAAGAAACATTTCCAAAGCTATTGCAAAAAGCAGGTTACGAAACTGCTGTAATTGGAAAATGGCATTTAGGAACCGCACCAACTGGTTTCGATTACTATAAAGTACTGTTTAATAAAGAAGGGCAAGGGTCTTATTTTGATCCTGTATTTGAATTGGAAAATGATAGTATTGTTGAAGAGAAAGGAAAATTTTCAACAACAGTAATTAAAGAAGATGCCATTAATTGGTTGAAAAACAGAAAAGACGATACGAAACCTTTTATGTTGATGTATCAATTTAAAGCACCGCACAGACCTTGGGATCCAGGACCTGGTTATGAAGCGTATTTAAGGGATGTTACACTCCCCTATCCTGCTACTTTTAATGATGATTATAAAGGACGAAAAGCTGCTAAAGAGTCTTGGATGCGAATTGATGGACATATGAACAGAAAAGACGTGAAAATTAAACCCCCATCAGGATTGTCAGAAGAGGAATTAATTGCTTGGAATAAATACGGAAATAACGATGGTGAATTCTGGACGCCTGATCCAAAAATGACAGATCAAGAACGTAAAAACTGGAAATATCAGCGGTATGTAAAAGATTATTTACGAGTGGTCAAAGGCGTTGATGATGCCATCGGTGAGATGTTAGACCATTTAGAGAAAAGTGGTTTAGATAAAAACACAATCATTGTATATACGTCAGATCAAGGGTTTTACTTAGGAGAACACGGCTGGTTTGACAAGCGTTTTATGTACGAAGAATCAATGCACATGCCTTTATTGATAAAATATCCTAAAAAAATAAAAGCAGGAAGTGTCAACAACGATTTAGTCCTAAATGTTGATTATGCACCTACCCTATTAAGTTTAGCGGGCATCGAAATCCCAAATGATATGCAAGGAAAAAGTTTTGTGCCTGTTCTAGAAAACAAAACCAAAGCACCCTTTAGAGACGCTGTGTATTATCATTACTACGAGTATCCGTATTGGCACAATGTCCAACCGCATTATGGCATTAGAACAGACAGATATAAGTTAATCCATTACTATTATGATGTAGATGAATGGGAATTATTCGATTTAGAAAACGATCCCAATGAGATGACTAATATCTATAACACAAAAGAAAATAGCGAGCTTGTAACTAATCTTAAAAATAGATTAGCAGCACTTAAAAAAGAAACTAAAATGGATATGTCTGATGATGAGTTGAAAAAAATGACAGATATCAGAATTGAAAGGCGTTACAGAGTTGAACCAGCAAATTAAAAAAAATATGAATAATTTTTTTTTAAATATTTATATTATTCCCATACTAACTCTTCAGTTAATTCCAAATAATATTAATTCTCAAGCACTTTTACCTGTCGAAGTTTTAGGAGTAAATGGTGCTGTAGAAGTCAGGCAATTCGTCTTAAAAAATAATTTAGAAGCACAGTTTTTATATTTACAAGTCAATAATTTCAATTATGATGGAAAAGTTGAAGTAAAAATTAATGATCAATCTGATTGGACCTCCTTAACAAACTCAAATACAAATTCAGACGCTCAAGGAAATACTTTTGGAGGGATTGGAGGTGGTTATAGTACTTTAAAAACTTTTGTTGATTTAAGGATTTCAAGTAATGGGAAATTAAAAAATGCTTTGAAAAATGGCGTAAATACTATCCATTTTAGATACAATGGAAAAAATGACTCTAAAACAATTGGTTATCGAATTTTAGAATTTAACTTTTTAAAACAAGACGGTTCTCAAATTTTACAAAACTCCGATTTTAACTATGATAATCCCTCAATTTGGAAACCTATATATGGTGATACGAAATCAATTAATAAAGGAAAGGATTTATGGTACACTAAAAATCTGAGAGATAATTTCAGTAGTCCTAAAATAATTAAGGCTAAATGTACACATTGTCACTCTAGTGAAGGTGAAGATTTAAAATATTTTAATTTTTCTAATAAGTCTATTGTGGAACGCTCAAAGTTTCACGGGTTAACACAACTCGAAGCGGAACAAATAGCGAGTTACATTAGAACATTATCTTCGGTCAGCTCTAGTTCAGCTAAAATGTGGGATCCTCCTTATCAACCTGGGCCAGAACTAGATAGCAAACCTGCTTCAGAATGGTCTGCAGGCGCAGGATTAGATGCTGTTTTAGATAGTGATATTGAAATGTTACCCTATATTTTTCCAACTGGGACTTCTGAAGTAGCTTTAAATAAAGTATTTGATTTAAAAGAAACTTTGAATATTCGAGAGATACCAGTTGCTATTCAGTTCCCAGATTGGAATGATTGGTTGCCTGAAATTCATCCAATAGACATGATGTCTACAAAAGCATATCAACAACTAATCAACGGCATTGGTGGTCTAAGAAAACAAAGACCTACTGGAACTTATGGATATAAAAATGTTAAAGAAAATCTATCTAAAAATAATGTTGGATTTTATAATAATGGTAACGAAAAAAACTTGACTACAATTTTATTAGAATTGGGAGCAGGTGCGCAAGATTTTTTATTTAAAGATTATATAGATGGTTCTGGAGGTGTTTTCTGGTGGACAATAAAAGATAGTCCTGGTATTAGAGAAAGACCAAATGGAATGTTGGTTGAAACTTTCAAAAGAAATATAGCAAAATGGAATGCTGTAAAACATTGGGAAATAATGCAAGAATTTCAAATTGCAGGGATTAAACCAATTAATATTAAATATGCTGAAGAAAGGCAATGGCCACTTTCTAATTGGACAGTTTTTGCTATTGCTCCTCATATTGTAGGGGATAAACGTGGAACTTCTAGATTAACTGATCAAACTAAAAATGTGGGTTATTATGAATCTAGCGCTTGGTATCAACTACAAATGACTTTAAATTCTGGGATGAGAATCCCTGTTGATGTTGCTCCTGTAGATTGGGCTTATAATTTTGATCACGTTACCAAATCTTCGAGTCTTAATAAGAATCATAAAGAACCTCTAAGATTGATTCAGAATTTATTGAAAGCATACCAGCAAAGGGATAATAAAATGTTTAATAATAAAAATCAATTCGTTAATAATAGTGCTTGGACCATGCGAGAGGTCAGTCCATGGAGAGTATACAGCACAGCAAAAGGTGATACTTCACTCTTCGATATTTTAGACACTTATGAGGATGGATTAAGAGCAAAATTAGCCTCAAAAATTTTAAAAATGTTTAATGATAAAGCTGCATCATTGTATAAAGACAACTGGCAAAGAGCGAACGACGGTACATGGTATAAATTAGAAAAAGAAAATTTTAAACCTTATATTAATAGCACAGAAAAATGTTTATTTCCAAATTCAAATGGAGGTTGTACAGATATTCAAAATGCAATTGAAGCCAATTCTATTTATGTATTAATACCACTATTGAGACAAATAAAGGTAGATGAAAAAGAAATTGAAAGATTAAAAAACTGGTCAAAAGAAATGTGGCCATTGATGAACTAAAAAAAAACCGACAACTAATTTTGTAACATTATAAATCAAAAGCTCATGATTAAATCAAAACAGAATTTCAAACTCCTACTTGCTGTAAGTTTACTTACGACTGTTTTTTTTACTTCATTTAGAACTCAAGGACAAATCATAGATACAAAAAATGAGACTTATTTAGTAGATTATGTAAACCCTTTGATGGGTACAGATTCTAAAAAAAGCATGTCTAATGGAAACACCTATCCTGCAATAGCAACGCCTTGGGGCATGAATTTTTGGACACCAATGACAGCAGAAATGGGTAATGGTTGGGCTTATAATTACGATGATGATAAAATACGTGGCATCAAACAAACCCATCAACCTAGCCCTTGGATAAATGATTATGCGGCCTTTTCTTTTATGGCAGTCACAGGTGAATTAAAGTATCAAGAAGATGAAAGAGCTTCATGGTTTTCTCATAAAGCAGAGACGGTGACCCCTTATCATTATAGTATCTATTTAGCAGAATATGATGTAGTCGCAGAAGTAGCGCCAACATCGAGAGCTGCACATTTTAAATTTACCTTTCCTGAAGCAGAGTCTTCATACATTATGCTAGATGCTTTTTTCAAAGGTTCTATGGTTAAAATTTTACCAAAAGAACGTAAAATTATTGGCTATTGCAGAAACAATAACGGTGGTGTCCCTGATAATTTTCATAATTATTTTGTAGCAGAATTTGATAAAGATTTTGAAATGACACACACTTGGAAAAACAATTGGGAACTTCAAAAAAACAACTTAAATAGCGAAGGAAAACACGTTGGAGCTATTATTGGTTTTAAAACGAAAAAAGGAGAAGTGGTGAATGTAAAAGTGGCCTCATCTTTTATAAGTTTAGAACAAGCACAACTAAATTTAGATAGAGAAATTGGAAAAGATTCTTTTGAAGACACCAAAGAGAAAGCAAAAAATGCTTGGGAAGAGGAGTTGAGTAGAATTAAAATTGAAGATAATAATACAGATAACATCAAAACTTTTTATTCGTGTTTATACAGAGTCTTACTATTTCCAAGAACCTTTTATGAGTTTGATGCAGACAATAAAATGATGCATTACAGTCCATACAATGGAAACGTATTACCTGGTTATATGTTCACAGACAATGGTTTTTGGGACACCTTTAGGGCTGTTTTTCCATTTTTTAATATGATGTATCCAGAGCAGAATAATAAAATTATGGAAGGTTTAGCAAACACCTATAAAGAATCTGGATGGTTGCCCGAATGGGCAAGTCCTGGACATAGAGCTTGTATGATTGGTTCTAACTCTGCTCCTATTATTGCTGATGCCTATTTAAAAGGAACTATCAAAAATGAGAAAACTGCAGAAATTTTATTTGAAGCCCTACTAAAAAATGCAACTGTCGAAGAAGACAGACCTGTAAAATCTGTAGGAAGAGAAGGTTTAAATTATTATAACACTTTAGGCTATGTCCCTTTTGATGTAAATATTAGAGAGAATGCAGCCAAAACACTAGAATATGCCTATGCCGATTTTACGATTGGGCAAATGGCAGAAAAAATGGGAAAAAACAAAATTGCTAAAAAGTATTATGAGCAATCGTATCGTTATAAAAATGTATTTGATCCCTCAACAAATTTAATGCGTGGTAAAAATGAAGATGGCACTTTTCAAAGTCCTTTTGATCCTTTAAAATGGGGTGGTGCTTTTACAGAAGGAAACAGTTTACATTATACTTGGTCTGTTTTTCAAGACATCGATGGATTGATTAATTTAATGGGCGGAAAAGAAAATTTCATCAAACAATTAGATGGTGTTTTTACAATGCCACCAAAATATGATGCCTCCTATTACGGAAAGGTAATTCACGAAATTAGAGAAATGGAAGTTGCAAATATGGGCAATTATGCGCACGGAAATCAACCTATACAACATATGATTTATTTGTATAATTATGCAGGTGTTCCATACAAATCCCAAGATAAAATTAGAACCGTTTTAACCAAATTATACACACCAACTCCAGATGGTTATTGTGGAGATGAAGATAATGGACAAACCTCAGCTTGGTATGTTTTTAGTGCATTAGGGTTCTATCCTGTAACGCCAGCGACTGATGAATTTATTATTGGAAGTCCGTTGTTTAAAAAAGCAACATTAAATTTAAGAAACGGAAAAACCTTTACCATTGAAGCAAAAAACAATTCAAAAAACAATTTTTATATTCAGTCTGCACGTTTAAATTATTCTGATTACCAAAATAGTTTTATTAATTGCAGTGACATTCAAAAAGGAGGTCTTTTAGAATTTGAGGTCTCTAATACTCCAAATAAAATTTGGGGAGGTAAAGCCGAAAACCTGCCATTTTCTTTAAGTAGAAAAAAATAAAATTAATAAATATTTAAACACAAATGAAACATAAAACCATCCTTTTTTTATCCATTAGTTGTCTCTTTTGGGGGTGCTATTCATCGAAATCAAACGTTGAAAAACAACACCTATTAGAAAATAATCAAAGGCCAAATGTTATTTTTATTTTAACAGATGATCAAGGCTCTATGGATGTAAATTCTTATGGAGCAAACGATTTGGTCACTCCAAATATGGATTATATTATAGAAAACGGCGTTCGTTTTAATCAATTTTACGCCTCACCTGTTTGTTCGCCTTCTAGAGCTTCTTTATTAACGGGTAAAACACCTCAAAGAGCAGGTTTATCAGGTAACGCTGTGCCAGATTCAAAAGTAAAAAAGGGACTTCCTGGAACAGAATATACCATGGCAGAAATGTTTAAAGATGCAGGCTATGCCACCGCACATATTGGAAAATGGCATTTGGGAGATGCTCAAGAAATGACTCCAAATGCTCAAGGGTTTGACCATTCGTTTGGACACATGGTAGGCTGTATAGATAATTATTCGCATTTCTTTTATTGGAATGGACCAAACAGACACGATTTATATAGAAACGGAAAAGAGGTGTATTATGATGGCCAGTTTTTTCCTGATTTAATGGTCAATGAAGCTTCTCATTTTATTGAAGAACATAAAAAGAATCCTTTCTTTATGTATTTCGCTGTGAATATGCCGCATTACCCCTATCAGGGAGATGCTAAATGGTTAGATTATTATAATGATAAAGGGGTTTCATATCCCCGAAATTTATATGCTGCATTTATTTCAACTTTGGATGATAGAATTGGTGCAATACTTAAAAAACTAGATGAATTAGGGATCAAAGACAATACTATTATTGTATTTCAGTCTGATAATGGCCATTCAACAGAAAAACGGGCGCATTTTGGTGGTGGAAATTCAGGGCCTTATAGAGGTGCAAAATCGAGTTTGTTTGAAGGGGGTATTAGAGTTCCTGCAGCCATCAATTGGCCAAATAAAATTCAAAAAGGCGCCATTAGAAATCAGTTTGGAGTAAATTCAGATTGGATGCCAACACTCGCCGAATTATGTGGGATTAAACTTGATTCGCAAGATTTGGATGGTAAAAGCCTCGTCTCCATCATCCATAATGAAAAAGAAAAAAATCAGCATACAGAAGGCTATTGTTGGGAGTATCAAGAGATGTGGGTGGCTCGTAAAGGTCCCTGGAAATTATTAGGAAATCCCAGAGATACGAGCAAGAAAACATATAAATTAAAAGAAAAAAGATTCTTGGTAAATCTAGATGATGACATTGGTGAAACTAAAAATTTGGCTAAAAAACACCCCAATAAAGTTATCGAATTAGAACAACAATACAGGAATTGGTTAAAACGCAATAGCAAGTAAATAATAACGTATGATTTTAGCAACCAGATTAATATTAATATTCGTTTTAAATAGCATGCTAACGAATGCGCAAACAAAAATAATTGCGCATCGTGGATTTTCAGGAATAGCTCCCGAGAATACGCTTATTGCTTTTCAAAAGGCTATTGACTGTAAAGCGGATTATTTCGAGTTGGATGTTCACAGAACCAAGAATGATTCAATTGTTGTTATTCACGATTCATCTGTAGATAAGACGAGTTCGAATGGTTTTAAAGGTAAAATTGCAGAACTGAATTACAGTGACTTAAGGGCTATTAAAGTTGGTTACAGTCGTAAATTTGGTGCTAAATTCGAAAATGAAAAGATTCCAACTTTAAGAGAAGCCCTTACGTTGGCAAAAGGAAAGATTACGGTCTGCATTGAAATAAAGGTTTTTGGGACAGAGAAAGAAGTTCTTAAAATAGTAAATGACCTTGGGGTCAAAGAGGACGTAATCATATTTTCTTTTAAGTATCCCGTATTGGCCAAAATAAGACAACTGGATAGGGATATTCCAATCCTTTGGCTCATAAATAAAGCAGATAAAATGACCCTAGAGTATGCTAAAATTATTGAATCGAATGCTATTGGAGTGGGTCCTGAAACTACGGTTACAAAAGAGTATCTAAATTTTGCGCATGAGAACGGAATTGAGGTGTGGAAATGGACCGTAAATAAAGAAGATGAAATGCGACAATTAATTGACCTTGGATTGGGTGGATTAATCACTGATTTCCCGGATAAAGCGTTAAAGGAACTTAGCACAATACAAAATAAACGCCATTAAAACAGGCGCTTATTTAAAATATTGTTAATGCCATCAATAGTAATATTTAAAAAAAAGATGGTATTTGTAGTTTTTCTAACTAGTTGATAATTAATATATAAGTATTTTTTTAGAAAAATAGTTTCCTGAAGATTTTCCAACTAAAATATACACTCCAGATTTTAGCTGACTAACATCTAACGATTGCGTTTTGTGAATGTTTTTAACCTCCATAATTCTCGACCCTAGAATATTAAATAATTCTATAGACATATTAGTATCTAAGTCCTGATTTATTTCTATTGTTTTAGAAGTGTGATTAACATAAACTGACACTTTTGATTCTAAGACATCGTCTATAGATAAAACGAGTTGAGAGTCCCAAGATCCAACATCATTACCATCAGATCCAAAATCAATAGGGCTGTCATCCGATCTAGATACAGAATTATATTCAACATAACCACTAGAGGTCATAAACATTAAGTTGGAAGATGTTAAATCTGCTTCAATTATAGATGTTGAAAACTCATCACTTCCATCACCTACTTCAGTTAAAACAGGTATTATTGTTTTAGTAATTGAGTGGTCTAATGTCAATTCTACTAAAGGAGCTAATCCGATATCCGAAGTATTCGTTCCAGTCCCATCGTCTACAACGTTACCATAGATCAAAGAATTTGAAATTGTAAAAGGTCTAGTGCCTTCTATTCGTATTCCACCGCCTCTAGATTGATTCAATGTTGTGTAGATTACTTTATTATTAAACACAGTCGTATTGGTAATGCTACTGTTGGTATTTGCACCTCCTAAGTACATCGCTCCACCATCACTAGATGTTGCGGTATTATTTACAAAAGTACTGTTGTTCAAAATGAAATCTACACCATTGCCTGTTACAGCAATTGCACCACCTCTAGTTCCAGAGTTTCCGTCAAAAAGAGATCCAGATATGGTTACAATTGCAGAATTTCCAGCGACAATAGCCCCTCCTTTATCTGATGATATATTGTTTTCAAAAACACAACCTGTTATGGTTAAATTTCCGTTGGAGGCTAATATTACTCCACCACCTGCGTTGTTAGTGACAGAATTTCCAGTAAAGGTACAGTTCTCAAAGGTAGCTGAAGCTCCTGCGTTGTTATTGAAAAAGACACCACCTCCAGCAAGTGTGGTAGTATTGTTTAGAAATGTAAGATT
>Ga0209137_1001874_pt1 | contig 19271 bp, 18 predicted proteins | sample SaaInl5LU_22_DNA_FD_184642 | JGI IMG/M metagenome (GOLD analysis project Ga0209137, IMG submission 184642) | Marine microbial communities from expanding oxygen minimum zones in the Saanich Inlet - ESP_105LU_22_DNA (SPAdes) (version 2) | ecosystem: Environmental > Aquatic > Marine > Intertidal... | reverse complement strand
TTAGAACCGACTCATCGTCCGATGATTCAAATCGGTGTAAAAACTCACGGCCTTCGGTCTCAAGCCAGAGACGTAACCCAGGAATGGGAGAAAGCGTGACAAAACGCTTCAATCTTGGATGCTCCGCCTGAAGGACGGAAACCACTTGTTTGATCAGCAAATTACCGAAACTGACCCCAGCAAGGCCCGGCTGGCAATTATTAATCGAATAAAACACCGCGGTATCAGCAGCAATCGGTGGCGCAGGCGGCGAATCTAACAGTGGCGCAATCGCATCCGACATGCCCTGCACCAAAGCAACTTCGACAAAAATTAGCGGCTCATCCGGGATGACAGGGTGAAAATAGGCAAAGCACAACCGATCTTCGGCGAGGCGCCGACGCAAGTCATCCCATCCCTGGATCTCATGCACCGACTCATACTGGATCAGCTTCTCTAAAACCGCTGCCGGTGTTTGCCAGTCAATCCGTTCAAGCCTCAAGAATCCTTTATTGAACCAAGAGGTAAACAAATGCACCAGATCCTGATCGATCGGTTTCAATTCAGGATGTTCACGCAATAATCGACGCAACGCCTCTCGCATCAGAATGAGTGTTTGCAGGCCGTTTGGCGCTGCATTGATTCGCCGAAACAGTTCTTGACGCTTAGCCTCAGCGGCCTGATGCAATCGCATCACATTCACATCGTCAACATTCTTTTGATAGTCAGCAATCGCTTGCTGCAGCCGTTCTTGATCGGGGCCAAACTCAGCAATCAGGGCCTGAAAGAACGACAGATGCTGATTGGATTCAAGCGCCTGCCAGGAGGCCACCACAGAGCCGGCCAAAGCAAGTCCGGTGGCTTCTCCACGACGGGACAAGACCGCATGACACTGTGAGATCAGATCATCAAGAGGGATGCCCTCAGATTTCAGATCCAAGATCTCAAGCGCTCGATCGGTTACTTGCTGAATCCACTGCTTGATTCCAATCGCCATCATGATCTGCTCACTCAAATAACGCACCAAAACCAGGTATTTGCGTATCCAACTGAAGCTCGCGCATCATTCGATAGCTTGTCGCCACCGAGGCAGATAATGTGGGAACGCCCGTTTTCGCTTGCAGGTGCGCTACTGCCGGAAGCGAGGGCATCTGCACGCAGGCTGAGGCCACTAAGGTGTCTACATTCGAGAGATTGAGACGATCAACAAGTTCAACTGGCGCCATTGGGTCCTGGCGCGCAACTTCGAGGTTATCCGGAATCTCAAGACTGATCGCATCTAAGACTTCAAACCCTTCCGATTCCAAATACTGACAGACTAAATCGGTCAACGGTTTCCGGTAAGGAGTGATTAATGCGATGCGTTGAGCTCCTAATGCAGAAAGGCCCTCAACTAAGGCTCCTGCAGAGCTAACCACGGGGCACGGCTGACCGTTTTCTACCGTCACCTGATGCAGTCGCGCTTGACTCTCACGGTGATACCCAAGTCCCATCGCCATAATTGCAACCAGACACGCATAACCCATGACATCCACCGAGGCATCCGATAACTCCAACGCACAACGATCACTATCACCATCCATCGCAGCCAGCTCTTCTTTGGTGACCTGTTTCATGCGCATCCGGCTAGAATGGAAGGTGAAACGCTCATCGTAAATTAACTCGCGAGCACGGAATAGTGCTGGAATCTCGGTTTCCATCGTTACATTAGAACTGGGCACAATTTGACCGATTCGGCAGACCCTGCTCATGTCACGGCTTGTCCCATCAATACATCAGGTAACCAGGTAGCGATAGCGGGGAACAAGCATAGGATAATGATCGCGATAACCATACAAGCCACATAGGGAAGAGATCCGGTAAGAATGGTCTTCAGAGGGATCTCAGGCGCAATCCCATTGATCACATAAAGATTCAAACCCACAGGCGGTGAAATCAGTCCGATTTCCATGTTGATAGTCAGAACCACTGCAAACCAGTATGGATCAAAGCCGGCCCCCAGAATGATCGGCATCAGTATAGGAGCCGCCATCAAGATAACGGCCACTGGTGGCAAGAAGAAACCCGCGACTAAGAGAAAAATATTGACATAGAGCATCAACACCCAGCGGTTTACGTCAAGAGTTCCTATCCACTCGGCAATCGCCTGAGTGATGAACAGACTGGAGAGCATGTAAGAGAAGACACCGGCAGCAGCGATAATAAACAGAATCATCACAGACTCTTTTGTAGAGTCTCGAAGCATTACCCAGATCGTCCCTATATCCGTCATCCGATAGATCACTATCGCTAGCCCTAAACACAGAAGGGCTCCCACAGCAGCTGTCTCAGATGGTGTGGCTACACCACCATAAAGCGCGAATAGTACGCCAACAATCACCAGCAGGAATGGAACAACTCGGGGCAATACCTCAAACCGCTCAGCCCAAGTAAACCTCCGGCCTGCGAGAGCATCTACACCCCCCTGCTTCCACGTCGCAAAGATCGACCACGCCATGAAAAGTGATACCAGCAGCAAACCAGGCAATACCCCAGCCAAGAACAATCTACCGATAGATGTCTCTGTCGCGATTCCATATACAATCATTGTGACAGAAGGGGGGATTAAAATACCGAGCGTGCCGCCCGCCGCTATTGACCCGGAAGCAACACCATCTGGGTAGTTCCGCTTGCGCATCTCCGGAATACCCATCTTACCGATAGCAGCACAGGTAGCGGGCGATGATCCAGACATCGCAGCAAAAAGCGCACAGGCGCCTAAGTTAGAAACCACGAGACCGCCCGGCACTCTCGTTAGCCAGCGATCTAAAGCTTCGTAAAGATCTGCGCCAGCGCGCGTGGAAGCGATCGCAGAACCCATCAAGATAAACATCGGTATTGAGAGAAGAGCGAAGTTATCTAGCTTTCCAAATAATATCTCCGGGATAAGCTCCAAAGATCTCAAACCATCGAAGACGAGCAAAAATATTGCTGACACAACCAGAAGCCCGTTGGCTACTGAAATTCCAGAAAAAAGTACAAAAATAGTCACCGCAGCGACTAATAAGCCCAGCAAAAGCGGATCCATTAGTGCCCTCCTGCTTCTAAGACGATATCTTCGGCAGGAGTCATCAGTAGTTCTGACAAATCAGCCAGCAACTGAAGACCAAACAAGCCAAATCCTAGTGGCATAGTCAGGTAAGGAATCCACAAAGGTGGCCCCCAAACAGTATCTGAAGTCCATCCCTTCGAATAACTCAGGTAAACAAGTTCTGCCGAATAAAAGGCCATCATTAATAACACTATGATAGCGGCCGCAAAACTAGCGATCATCAACGCTTTCCTTCCGACGGGGGGCAACAACATGGGAACCAAATCAACGTTTACATGGCCTTTTAACTTCTGGACATAGGGTAAACCAAGCAGTGTTGCTGCCAATACGAGATAGACCACGGCTTCAGTGTGCCAGTATGTCGAACCGTTTAAAAAATACCTGATGAAGATCATTTGGCAGGTTATGACCACTGCGACAACAACCATAGCCGCAGCTAGCACACCGACGGCCTGCGACAAACGATTAACGAGGGTTATGAAGCCTCTCATATCTTTTCCTTGAAAGAAGCGACCCGGCCGGCAGGCCGGGTCTAGTGAGGCCTATTATTCGACCGCTAAAGCGAGGTCAAGAAAACGCTGGCCATCAGGGTAACCTGCGACAAACTCTTTGTATGCGGTCTGTTTTGCAAGGTCCTGCCATGCCTTGAACTCGTCTTTGGTCATTTCTTTAATCTGAACGCCAGCTTCTTTGAATACGCGAACAGACTCTGCGTCTTCTTTCTTCGCTTCAGCGAGATAAAAATCTTCCGCTTTTTTCGCACCTTCACGCAACGCTTTCTTTTGCGCATCGTTCAGGCCGTCAAAGGTTGATTTATTCATCAACAGCGGCTGATACATAAACCATAATGCTTGCTCACCGGCTGGCGTGTAACACTTGACTTGCTCATAGATTCGATATGAAACAAACGACGAAGACGAGGTATTAGCGCCATCTAAGACACCAGTCTGCATTGCGTTATAAATCTCGGATGAAGCCATGGATGCGATAGAAGCTCCGGCACCAGCCAGAAGTTGGTTGAAAGACTTTCCTGCCGCGCGCATTTGAATACCTTTCACATCACCCGGACCCGATAGACACTTATCTTTGCCAGCGAAGCCACCCGCCAGATAACCGTGAACGAGAACCATCACGTCATCTTCAGCCATTTTTTCTTGAATCGCGTCCATAAACGGCGAGTAATTAAGACGTGCTGCATGATCATGATTCTTCACCAGACCTGGCATCAACGTAAGATTGTATGAAGGCTGCTGCCCCCCCGCATATGAGAGCGGGAGAACAGTCATATCTAATTGTCCGCGTGACAAGGGCTTATATTGCTCGCGGGGTTTGAAAAGAGACTTCGAAGGGAAAATCTTAATATCTAGGTCAACGTTTGCTTCCTTTACGTGATTAGCTACGATCTCCGCTACTTTGTGGCGTACATCCTTTGTGGACCACTGGTGGGAAAGACGAAGCTCCGCTGCGCTGGCTACCGAACTGACCATTGCTGCTCCAATCGCAGCGACTACAAGGGAATTTAATTTCATTACGGACTCCTGCCGATTGTTATGGGTTTTTGCGGCTTGCATATTTATGTATGCTAAACAGAAATTATCGTATACAACTATTAGATGCAACGAATTTCATATCATGAGTAGTCGAGCCGCAACCCGAGTCTTTCAAGGGGTCGAAGAACAAATCGCAACCGGTCAACTGAAAGATGGATCGAAACTGGACGAAGCGTCGATAGCAGAGCGGTTCAGTGTATCCCGCACACCGGTACGTGAAGCGTTACTGCAACTCGTGGGCTCCGGGATGGCAATTCAAATCCCTAAACGGGGTTGTTTCGTGAGATCACCATCGTTTGGAGAGATGATTGAGATGTTCGAAGTGATGAGCGAACTCGAAGGCATGTGCGCGCGATTAGCTGCCCGACGAATCAGTGAACAGCAGTTTTCAGAGCTAAAAACAGCAAACGCGGGCTGTAAGAGGGCTATCGAGACTAGCGATTCTGATCTGTACTACGCAGAAAACGTTGCTTTCCACGAATGTATTTACGAGGCTTGCGGGAACAGCTATCTCGCTAATGAGACAAGACGGTTGCGACGTCGACTACAGTCTTACAGGCGTCTACAACTCCGTGTTCGCGGCCGGATGTCTCAGTCCCTTAAAGAGCATGATGAAATTATTGAGGCAATTGAAGCAGGTGATGCTGGGAGGGCAGATCACGTATCCCGTGAACATGTGATGATTCAGGGAGAACGATTCAATGATCTGCTAGCCCAAGTCGGGCAGAGGCAATAACTAAAATCAATTAGTATCTGATACCCCCAACATTTTAATCTGATCCACGTATGGTAGATCAACCATTAAAAATCAGGGTTGAGGTATATTGTCACTGAAAACCTATGGTGAAATTGGAAACTCGAAATGACGGATAACCTGACCCGAATTCCCCTTCGCTCATATACAGATGTAGATCGCTACAACGACGAAATAAGAAAAATTGTCCAAGGCAAGACTTGGCACTTTATCGGTTTCGAGTCCCAGATCGAAAACCCGGGCGACTACTCAACCACCGAGATAGCTGAAATACCGGTAGTGGTTCTGAACGACGCAGGAGCTATCCGGGCTTACGTTAATCGTTGCGTCCACAGAGGGTCAATTCTCTGTCTATCTGAAAAAGGCAATATCAACCAGTTCGAGTGCGTTTACCACGGCTGGACGTTTGACCTAAAAGGAAACCTCAACGGTGTCGCTTTTGAGCGCGGGATCAAAGGCCAGGGAGGGATGCCACCCGACTTCAACAAAGAAGAGTACAGGCTGCGTGAGCTCAAGGTAGAGAATTTTTGTGGTGTTTTATTCGCCACGTTCGACTTCGATACCCCCGAAATCGAAAAATATCTGGGACCTGAAATTGCCGCGGGTGTTCGGCGAGTCCTTCCATCAAAACCGATCGTCATCGGACGAACGAGTCAATTGATTCGAAGTAACTGGAAAATCTATGTGGAAAATAATCACGACAGCTATCACGCCAGCATACTCCACTCGTTCTTTACAACCTTCAAGCTCAATCGGCTGACGCAAAGTGGTGGCATCGTTATCAATGAGGCCGGTGGCAGCCACATCTCCTACTCGAAACGCAAGCAAGAGGCTGATGATCAAGTCTACGATTCAGAACAACTCAGGGCGAATCACGATGAGTTCGGACTGAAGGACCCAGGTGCTCTCAGATTTATTGATGAACTCAACGACCAAATATCGCTTCAGATACTTACCTTCTTCCCGTTGGTGGTGTTTCATCAGATCAGTAACTCACTGTGCGTTCGGCAGGTGATTCCCCGCGGAATTGATCGTGTAGAAATTGTTTGGTGGTATTACGGGTTTTCAAACGACAGCGACGAGTTAAAAAACGCCCGCCTGCAGCAAATCAACCTCGTCGGTCCAGCCGGGTATATCTCTATGGAGGACGGTGCCGTCGGCGAGTTCGTCCAGAGAAATTCCCCACATTCAGAGGGTGCCGATGGTTTGATCATGATGGGTGGCAACGGATACGAGAGCTCAGCTAGCCGGGTCACAGAGGCAGCGATCCGTGGGTTTTGGAAACAGTACTACGAGATGATGGACGCCTGACTTATGCAAAAACCATCACCAGAGGCACTGATCACAAGGTCCGCGATTGCGCTTGACAGGATCGATTATGCCAGTTGGCTCGAGTGTTTCGCCGAGGAATGCCGATACGAGATTACTACTTTTATTAATCTGGCAAACGGCTGGCCATGTGGACTACTTCATGCGTTTAGTAAGGACCAACTCCGTGACCGCATCGCCTCTATCGAGACCGTCAACGTCTATGAGCCCCACAGATACAGGCACATACTTTCTCAAACCCACCAGACCCACACCGGTATGGACTCTATTTTCGTTACAGCTTTTTCGGTGTATCGAATAACTGCAAACCGATCTACCATTTTGTTTGCCACAGGTGAATACCAAGACCGCTTCAAATATGAAGCGTCGGGGCTTTCTATACGAGAGAGAACGGTGGTCCTCGATAACGAGCAAATAGATACGCTGCTCGCGATACCGCTATGAAAAGCCCCAAAGTCAGAATCGCTATTCCGATCGGAGACCCATCAGGGATAGGTCCAGAGATTGTTCTTAAAGCAGTCGCTGGCTTAACGGAGGAGTCAGAGATAGATCTAACCATCATTGGTCATGTAAGTGCCCTTCAGTCGCAGGCCGAAGCGTGCGATATCTCTTTCACCCATCGAAACGGGAATAGTTACCTGATCGGCGAATATCCTGTAAGCGTGATTGATCACTTCGACGCGCTGGAGACCCCGCTAGAATTTGGTAAAGTATCAGCTGAATACGGAGCAGCCTGCTACTCGTACGCTGTAACCGCTATTGGGCTACTAAAGGCCAATGAAATCGACGCGGTAACTGCAGCCCCACACACAGAATACTCTGTGAACGCCGCTGGCATCGAATTCTCAGGTTACCCGTCACTACTAGAAAAGCTGACCGATTCTGTCGGGAAAGTTAAGCTTCTACTGATGGGTGGTCACCTAGCGGTTATGCATGTAACACTCCACCAAAGCCTGATCAGCGCTATTCAGTCAATAACAGTCGATGCAGTACTCCAGACAATCTATAATGCGTCAGATTTCTTTAAGATGGTGGGACGAATCCCCAAAATCGGTGTCTGTGGCATAAACCCTCATGCGGGGGAAAATGGTCTTTTCGGAAACGAAGACAAGGAGATTGTGGAACCAGCAATCATGACTGGTCACGAAAAAGGATTTAACCTCGAAGGTCCCCTGTCACCGGACGCCATCTTCCACCGACAAGATCTAGATTGCATCATCGCGATGTACCATGATCAGGGCCATATCCCGGTAAAAACCATAGCACCTAGATCAAGCATCGCGATCTCCACAGGCACGCCCTACTTGTTCGGGACAGTCGCTCACGGAAGTGCGCATGATATCGCGGGAAGAAATTCCGCCGACCCTAGTGCATTTCAGTTTTTACTGAACACGCTGACTCAGTTAATTTCAGACACCAAAAAGTAATGTAAACCCGACAAGGGCGGCAATTAGCGCAATCATGCGTTGCCCGTTCGTCAAATTCGATGATGTACCCGAAGAGCAGCTTAGACCACCCGCGAGAATCACAGTGGTCCCCCCGATACCGATCGCCGCCAGAAGAGACACGTATAAAACAGATGACAAGTCTCCCTGTCCAATCAAGGCCGGCTGATACAAAAAAAGCACCGGCAGAAGGTAGGCAGGCATGGCTATTTTCAGAGACTCTACCGCGGTAGGCATTATTCGCGACCGGGCTAAGTTCGATGCTACGAATACACTCAGACAAACGGGCGGCGTCAAAAATGAAAGCGTCCCAAAATAGAACACGAACAGATGCGCCGACAACTCAGAAACACCGAAGCTAACCAACGCCGGCGCTACGAGTCCGATCAAGATTACGTACGTCGCTGTTACAGGAACCCCCATCCCCAAAACTATGCACGCACAGGCAGAGACAATAATTAAAATAGGCAAGCTGCCATCTGCCACCGATACGATTAGCCGCGATAGATTCGCACCTATCCCCGTTACACTGAGGACACCCATGATGATCCCAGCACATCCACAAATGATGGTGATCTCTGCTATCTGAGGCGTAGACTCAGCGATGATATCCCTAAGATCAGACATTTTTTGTATGTGCCTAGCAAGAAAGCCCACAATGATTGCCGATACGGCAGCGATCAATGCAGATGCAGGAGCGCTCTGATAAAAGAAAAATAGAAGCAACACTAGGCTAATAATGGGCACACTGAACGGCAAGCTACTTAAAAATAATGAGGCCTTCTTCGTCGGCTTCGGACCTACCTCTGATCCTGCCCCGATCGCAGGATTAACGATTGATACGTATAAAAAGATAGATCCGTAAAAAAGCAGCGCCGGAATTAGCGCCGCGGTGGCGACTTCGGCATACGGTATCGCCAAATATTCGGCGATCAAAAACCCTGTAGCAGCCATGATGGGAGGAAGGATGAGACCACCCGTGGATGCAACAGCCTCGATAGCGGCTGCCCTGAAAGCTGGTATACCTTGGCCCGTCATGAGTGGGATGGTCATTACACCCGTCGTTGCTACGTTGGCTGATGCGCTACCAGAAAGACTCCCGAAAAGACCGCTAGCGATGATCGCAAGTCGGTCGGCTCCAGACCGACCAACGACTCGCGAGGAGATATCAGAAATTGCCGCAGAGCCTCCGTTTTGGATCAAACACCGCCCAAAAATGACGAATACTGCAACGACTGTGGCGGCCACCTGGGCTGGGATGCCGTGGACACCGCCTTGTCCAAAAAACACTAACGTAATAACGCGATCCCAATTGATTGGACGAATCCAAGCACCGTCGCTGATCCAAGCAAGAAAGAGAGGTAAGAGAAAAATAGAGGCGCACAAAAATACCAACACGTAACCAGTGGATCGACGAAGAGCCTCTAGCAGCAAACATATACCAATCAGTGATAGGACAACCTTGTCGGGTGTAATAAAACCGATCGTAAACAAAATAGATTCATATTTTGCACAAGCGTAGATACCAAAACCTACCGCAGTTATAGACAATACAAGTCGAAGGAGAGCATCAATATTCTCACTGACTAGAAGATGCGACTTATTTAGCCCGCTAGCAAAAATGAAGGCCGCGCAACCTGCCAAAAACAAAATCAAATACTGCTCAGTATAAAAAACTATTCCCAAATAACTTGGAACATTCAGTGCATAAAACGCGGCGACAGCAGGTAAAAACAGAGACAAAACAGTCGCTAAGGAGCCGAGGCCTTGATTTACCAAGACCTTGCTCATTATCTGGCAATTACTCACTTCAGGCTAGCTTGAGCTTTATCCATTTCCGCAGTCCAGACTCCCTTCTCTTTATAAAATTCGACTGCAGCTGGGTGGTAGGCAATGTTGGCCGCTAGGTTCACAAATTTATTAGGTACCCAACCCCGCATCCAACCAAAGACTCCTGGTAGTTCGCTGTGATTTTTCCATACGGCATCGAGGAATGTTCGGACTTTCGCACCATCCAAATCTGAGCGGGCCAGGACCGGTACACCCCATCCCAGGGCGTAAGTCCCTTCAGTCACCCCAGGGAGACCAGCTTTAGCCTTCAGAAGCTCCCAAGAAGAACCGTGGACCTGTGCGCGCTTTAGTGCTTCAGCAGAGTTTTCGACCGATAAAATTTTTGCGCCACGCGTGGCATCCAACTCCTTGATCACACCGCTACCAATTGACGCAACAGCAGCGTCCGCTCGTCCCTCTTGGACCGCCTTGACCCCCTGAGGATAACTCCCGACAGTAACTCGCTTGACGTCATCCTTGGTGAGGCCAGCCGACGCCAAAAGCGCCGAGGCAGTGATTGAAGAGCTAGCGAAGGCCCCATAATCAACAACAACCCGCTTCCCTTTCAAATCGGAGATCGTCTTGATGCCCGAATCTTTAGTGGTAACAAACGAGAGATTGATCTGCTTACCGATCAATACTGTAGATACCTTGAACCCCTTGCTGATCAATGAGTCTCCATAGGGCTCTTTACCCTTCTGTGCAGCCTCGGCGTCAAATGGATTAACCAATCCGAAGTCGACTTCCTTGGATATCATCATGGGATAATAAACAGTACTCCCCTGCGGAAGGACGTCGACGGTCATATCCGAGTTTTTAGTGACTACCGTGGCAAGTGCGTTTGAGATCGAATTGAATAGGCTTCCTGGGGGATTCCCTCCCAACACAACTCGATCGGCATTGGCAGTCGTTGATCCAATTGCCACGAGCCCGGCCAACATTGCAGTCACGAACTTTTGCTTTACTTTTAGCATCATGCTTTCCTCTCTACCACTTCTATTTATTCTTAAGATGTGAATAGAATTCACACTGGGTAGAGAATAACGGTTTTGGTGTTTTTTTTGGATGTGAGAGCCTGAGTACACCAATCCAATTTAGTTTGGGCCCTAACTTGCTTTCGGGGGGTCATGGAAGACGAATACCTGATGCTGAACCAAAACTTATTTGATCCGATCAACAAAAAAGGGAAGGAGACCAGATTGCTAACCATCTCTCCCGATTCCGCCTTGCTATTTGATGTCTTCGGGACGGTAGTTGACTGGAGGTCCGGGATTATCCGTGACTTAACCAAACACTTTGAACGATTCCCTTGCCGTTACGCGCCGGAGGTAGTGGCTGATGCATGGCGCGCGGAGTATCAACCGTCGATGGAGCAGATTCGGAAAGGGAAACGTGGTTTTGTCGACCTTGACACCCTTCACCGCGATAATCTGCGACGCGTCGCTCATAAATATTCCTTTTCCTTGGGATCGAGCGAGAGCGAGGATTGGATAGTCCGAGCGTGGCACCGGCTGCCTTGTTGGACCGATAGTCGGGAGGGGATCAAGGCGCTGAAAGAACAGTTTATCTGCGCATCCCAGTCCAACGGTCATATCGCGCTCGCCGTGAACCTCGCTAGATACAATAACTACTCTTGGGACGTGATCTTGGGGGCTGAGGTCGTGAGAACTTACAAGCCAGATCCCGATGCTTATAAGCGCGCTGCCGCGTGTCTCGGGCTAGAACCCTCTTCATGTATGATGGTCGCCGCCCATAACTACGACCTGAAAGCGGCACAAAATGTCGGTTTCAAGACCGCCTTTGTCAGGAGACCTAGCGAGCATGGACCGAATCAGGCGATTGATCTTGAGGCGACTGGTGACTGGGATGTATGCGTCGAGTCTCTGACGGACCTCGCTACTACGCTTTCCTGTCGCTAGATCGCAATCTGGTTCCCAAACGCTTTCACTAGCATCGCCCGGAAGTTTGCCTTGTTCTCTAGCCCGAGCCCAGGCGCGCTCGGCAGATTCACAAAGCTCTGCTCGACTTCTAATTCATCTGAGAATCCCCCGAACGGCTGGAAGACACCGGGATATGACTCATTTCCACCCAGTCCTAACCCGGCCGCGATATGCAGAGACATTTGATGGCCTCCGTGTGGCACAACACGTCTCGGGGACCAACCATATTCGCGGAGCACGTCTAGGGTTCTGTAATACTCGACCAGCCCATAGGAGAGTGCGCAGTCAAACTGAAGGTAGTCCAAATCTGAACGCATGCCGCCATAGCGGAGCAAGTTACGGGCGTCCTGATGCGAAAATAAATTTTCGCCCGTCGCAGTCGGCAAGTCATAGGCCTCACTGAGTGCTGCCTGGATCTCAAAATCCAACGGATCGCCCGCCTCCTCGTACCAGAACAATCGGTATTGCTTGAGGGCCGCTGCGTAGGAAAGCGTAGTTTCGAGGTCAAATCGGCCGTTCGCATCAACACAGAGATTCCCTTCTCCAACAATCTTCAACGCCGCCTCGATCCGATCACAATCATGGGAAAGGTCAGCCGCTCCGATTTTCATTTTGCAAACCGTGTAGCCTAGATCAAGATACTGACGGAACTCATCTTGCAGGCCAGAAATATCTTTACCGGGGTAGTAATAGCCACCTGCTGCATAAACCCAGACTTTTGAATCAGGTTTTCTACCCTCACGGTCAGCGAGTAATTGATATAGCGGTACACCCTGCATCTTGGAGCGCGCATCCCAAAGTGCCATATCGAGAACACCAACGGCCACTGACCGCTCACCATGTCCACCGGGCTTTTCATTTGTCATCATGACATCCCAGGCTCTATGAGGATCCAGATACCCGTCTTCACCAACTAAGTGATCTGGGTCAGCCTCAAGCAGGCGAGGGATCAAGCGGTCTCTCAAAATCCCAGAGGCGTTATATCTTCCGTTTGAGTTAAACCCATATCCAACAATAGGTTTACCATCAATTACTTGATCAGTGACGACCGCGACAACCGAGCATGTCATCTTCGAAAAATTGATATAGGCGTTCTGGATATCTGAAGCGATTGATTCAACAGAATCATAGATTGCTGTTATGCGCATTTGACCACCGTGTTCGGAAAGTAGGCCGTGCCTACCTTAAAAAAATCTGAAGGATCGGAAGATGACAGATTGTTAACAATCTGTCATCTGAGAAAGAGTAATGGACGGTGGGTTTTCTAAATTAAGATTCTTTGATGCCAAGGAGTGCGTAACCACGGCCGGTCAGACGGTTAGCGTGATCGATCTCGCTAGAAACCTCGATTGCGAGGCGCAAGGAATTACAAAACCCTTGCACAAAGCCGAAAGCTGGTTCGATGATAGTTGCGAAAGGGTTTACCGAGGTTAAGCTTGTGCGAACCGCATACAATGTTGACATTGAATAGTCTCCAACAAAATACTGATAATAAATTGGGTATTATGGTAATAATAAATACTGCATCGCACAATAAGATTGGACTCGTCCGAATTGATGAAGCCTTAAAACTCCTGCAAACGAAGCAACGCATCGCATTTATTGACGTCCGCGATCGCAAATCCTATGTGAACGAACACCCGATATTCGCAGTCAACGCTCCAATTGACTCAATAGAATTGCAAATCAAGCAGCTCTTCAGTGATGAGCTTGGAATTGCCTTAATTATCGGGGACAACCCAACCATGACAGATTGGGCCGCCGCGGTCATCGCTGACTCTACCCGTTTGACGCCTCAAATCATCGACGGAGGATTCGGTGCATGGAAAAACCATCGCCTCCCGGTCTGGGGTGGGGAATATACGCCATCAAAAGCATTCGGTGAGTGGATAGAAACGACCGGCAACATCCAAAATATCAAGCCTGAAGATGCGATGAATTCCCCACCCCATTATCAATTCGATGTCAGACCTTTTACAGAATTCCAGAGATTCAGCTTACCAAGCTCAATCCACTGCCCGACTGGCCGGCTTGGAGCTCTCACAATTTTCCACAGCTCAATTTACCTCCATTGCGCAGGCCGGACGCGAGGAATCATCGCGGCACAAACCCTAGCCGACCAAGATTTTGACGCATCGATCTACTGCATTACCGGTGGCACTCAGGGTTGGGAGCTCGCTGGAGGCTCCCGCTCATTCAACAATCATCGATCGGCAGAAGAGTTCTTCTCCGAAGAAACGATGAAGCAGCACGCCAATCACCTCATCAACAAATTTAATTTGCCAATCGCAACGAAAGATTGCGAGAGCAACTGGTCACGTTCAGAGACCCAATTCCGCATCATCACTGTCAGCGAAGACCAAACGACCGATCAAGCGATCTCTCCAACAACTCTCATCCAAAGCACAGATCAGTATTTGGGTACGCACAACATGCCCCTCATCGTGCAAGGGCCCAATCAACTGGATTGCGCTGTATCCGCATTGTGGCTCCGACGCCTAGGCTGGAATGCGTGGTTGTGCGAAGAGTTTGTGCCAGAATCAGGCGCGCCCAACTACAAAAGGATCAATCCCCTTGAATGGAACGATGAGTGGCTGCTTGCTGATCGTATTATCGACATCCGTTCAAGCAAAGCATTCAAAGCCAGCCGGCTTAGGGGTTCGAAGTGGATACCAAGATCACAATTCAACACATTACGCACATCGGATCGGCATCTGATTGTCTGCGATCAATCTCAAATTACCCACACACAGAAACTCGTCAACGAACTCAATCTATCGGAGCCAAATTGCATCACCTGGGATGTGATTCCCAAAGAATATATCGACTCAAGCGAAATTCGCTTCGAATCTCACCCTATCGACCAAGCGTTATTTTTCCCAGACAGACATCAGGGGAACCTTGAACACGCACAAGGATACCTCGACTGGGAACATAGTCTTCTTCCGACGCTGAAAGATTATGGGGATATTCCTTGGAAACCGATCAATGACTCACTTGATCAGCCAATATCTCATCTCACCGCCTTCTACCGAAAGGTTCACTCATGAATAAACAGCGAACTGAACATTTACGATACGGATCTCCTTCAGCAATCCCAGCAGTCGAAAGCCGAAAGACGATTGATACGCTGTTATCACATCAGTCTTGCAGAGCATTCTCAGACCAACCGATTGACGATGAAGTCAAACAGCTGTTATTCGCGGCAGCGCAATCTGCACCCAGTAAATCTAACTTGCAACAGTTCAGTTTTATCGACGTCAACTGTTCGTCAATACGGGCAGAACTCATTCAACTGTTTCCATCCATCCGCTGGGCATTAGAGGCTCCAATGCTCATTTTCATCATCGGAGACACGCACCGAACTCAAGAAATTAACCGAGTCAGAAACCATACTTTTCGCTGGGAGCAAACAGACGCGTTTCTCAATGCAACAGTGGATGCATCGCTCGCACTCGCTTTTATGATTGCCGCCGCCGAAAGCATTAGTATCGGCACTTGCCCAGTATCAAAAGTTAGAGAATCGAGTGAAGCTATTGCAAAGCTTCTGAAGTTACCGATAGGCGCTTTCCCAATCTGTGCATGTGCATTTGGGTATCCCCAAAACGAGGCCCAACCAATATCACCGCGACTACCGCAATCGGTCATCGTGCATCGTGACCATTACCAGCCGATCAATTTCAGTGAAATTGACAGATATGATCAGACGTATAACCGCATAGCCGGACCACCAAAAGCACGATACCCAGAGAAATTTGGCGAACCAAACCAAAGCACATGGTCAGATAATGTCGCGCGACAAACAGCGGTGCTTGAACGCCCAGACTTTAGAGATATGTGCGAGAGTCAGGGTTTATTTCGGAAGCAAAGCTAACAGCCGGTCAGCGACTAATTCGTCAGATTCCCACATCAACCAATGACCGACATTGGGGATAACTTCGATCTCAACATGTGGAACTGACTTCGTCAAGATGGCCTCACGCTCCGGACGATATTTACCGACGGATGCATCGAACTCTCCGAACAATACCGAGACAGGATAAGGCGCACCGACCAATACGCGTGCAAGCGTATCTGTCGCAGAGATTGGTCGACTTTTCAGCCGATGCATACCAGTGTTCGTTTCTTGGATATAGAGCGCAAGATCATCGATACAGGAGGCGTCTTTAACCATCAAAATCTCGAGATTTCTACGATGAGCCTCACAGATCTCTTCGCGACTCATCTCCTTTGTGCGCCTGATCAAATCTGGCATCTCACCGCGCGGCGCACCGGTTCCTCCAGGACCTAGTAAAACCAAATGCTCAATTTGCGACGCCAGGAGGGACGCAACGTGCCCCGAAATAGCGCCACCAAAAGAAAATCCAGCCAGTATGATTCTTTGGTGGCCAACCAATTCACTCAAAGCTGAAGCCAAAGGGCCCGCGACTGACTCAGCTGTATGTGGTTCAACCGGAGTATCAGACCGTCCAAAACCTGGCATGTCAGCGGCGATGACTGTTGCATACGTTTCAAGCCAAGGGATCACTCTAATCCAGTGAGCCCAAGAACCATAACCGCCATGTAATAAAACGATACAAGTCGATCCACTACCCCAACGATAGAGCTGTACACCCAACCCATCGACGGTTATACGCTCATCCGACGCGCTATCGAGGATCTGTCTATATGAAGCTGGAGGAGTTACAGGAGCTGACATGGATTAAACCCAGTTTTGGTATGCCTCGTAGAGAAATAACAACCCGCCACATGCGATGAATATTTCCATGAATTGGGAGTGTACTCGCACCGAGGTGTTTCGAACGAGCCAGCGCCCAACATAGGCCCCAGGCATGGTACAGAGACCAACCAAAATCCCCATGGTCAACAGCTCTGAAGTTAACAGCGGGGACATTCCAAAAACGATTGTTTTTGTGACATTTAAACTAAACCCCAGCAAGGCTATTGTCCCGATCATCGTCTCGCCCGCCAGACCGGCACCGATGAGAAAAGGCGCCAACATCACGGCCGCTCCAAACGTGCTGCCCGAGACAATACCGTATGGGATCCCAGCGAGAGCTAAACCTCTCAGTCCGACCTTGACCTCTTTCTTCTTTAGGCTTCTGTTCAGAGGTATAGAGACCAACAAAAACAACCCTAAGACCAACGCGACCACACCGACCGGTAGAGACACATAAACGTAGGCACTGAGCACAATAAACGGCAAACCAGTCAGAAACACCGCCAGATATTCCTTGATTGCAACAGATTTTCGAAACGCCCATATCCTCGCAATGTTACTGATGATCAGGGCCGTCGCAACCACTGGGACTGTTTCTTTAACCCCGAGAAGTGGCGCTAGCATGACTGCGAGCACGAGCCCCCCTGCAAACCCGGAAAAAGAATGGAAAACCGCAGAACTAAACGCCGCAGCGGCCACCAAAAAAAAGAATAGCAAGTCTATTTCACTCATGATTGTCTACAATTTTTTCTATTGTGATGAGTCCAAAGAAGCATAGTCAGGAAATGACGTTGATTCAGGGCGCGAACAGTGCGATATTCCTGCTGGTATTGTCAACAGAATATCAATAAAACTTAAGAGAAGCGCATGCCCTCCACTCTTTTTGACAAAATTTGGACCACACATGTCGTTACCGACAGAGGAGACGAGTCTCTCCTGTACGTGGACCGTGTCCTCCTGCAGGAAAACTCATTCCACGCATTCGACAAGATTCGGCGTGAAGGCCGGACGGTTCGTAACCCGAACCAGGCGTTTGGATTCTCAGATCACTACGTACCTACACGGAACAGGGAACTAGGGATCGATGGTATCCGGGACCCCGAGATTCGGAACATGATCGACCTGATTACATCAGATACCGAAACATATGGGATCGAGCTGTTTGGTTTAGGCCATGACTATCAGGGGATATTGCACGTCGTTGGGCCCGAGCTTGGTATCACTCAGCCCGGTCTCGTGATTGCGGGAGCGGATTCCCACACGTCGACGCACGGAGCGCTGGGCGCCTACGCATTCGGTATCGGTTCTTCCGAGGTCGCCCACGTCTTGGCCACCCAGACACTCTGGAGGTCGAAGCCAAAAACGCTCCGCATCACTATCTCAGGTGAGAGGAGGACAGGGGTCTCTAGCAAGGATCTGGTTCTATTCTTGATCAGAACGATCGGTAGCGGTGGGGCTGTCGGCTACGCCGTCGAATACAGCGGCGACACAATCGACGAATTGTCTGTCGAGGCCAGGATGACCGTTTGCAACATGTCCATCGAGGCGGGCGCGAGAGCAGGTCTCATTGCTCCTGACCAAAAGGTGTTCGACTACATGCGTGGCAAGCCTATGGTACCTACTGGAACGCAGTGGGAGAAGGCTCTTGCATACTGGGAGACTCTCGAGACAGATCCGGGATCGGTCTTTGATCGCGAGGTACAGATCGAGGCTTCGGAGATTGCCCCACAGGTCACCTGGGGTACAAATCCGGAGATGGTTGCCGACGTCACGGGGAGCGTCCCCGACCCGGATGTGGAGCAAGATCCAGAACGAAAGAACCGGATGACAAGGGCCCTCGAGTACATGGGCCTGCACGCAAACCAGATGATTCAGTCAATCCCACTTGACCGTGTATTCATTGGGTCTTGCACGAATAGTCGGATTGAAGACCTGAGGATCGTTGCGCAGGTCATGAAAGGACAGACGTGCAGGATCCCGACGATGATTGTCCCGGGCTCAGAGCAGGTAAAACGGGCCGCTGAGTCGGAAGGTCTGCACGAGATTTTTCAACTCGCCGGCGCCGAATGGCTCGCTCCAGGATGCTCTATGTGTGTGGGTATTAACGGAGACATGCTTGCGAGCGGTGAGCGCGCAGCCTCGACATCAAACCGAAATTTTGAGGGTAGACAGGGACAAGGGGGTCGCACACACCTAGTCAGTCCAGCCATGGCTGCCGCGGCTTCTATCACAGGCCAATTTGAGAACATCAGCTCCTATGCGGAGGCAGGCTCATGGAACCTTTGATTCAGATTAGCGCGATCGGCGCACCACTTCGTCTCGCAAACGTCAATACGGATCAATTATTTCCTGCGCGATTCATCAAGAAACCGAGAGATGTTGGTTACGCGCAATATCTATTCCACGATATCCGACGCACCGATGCAGGAGATATTAACCCTAACTTCTCAATCAATAATCCCAAATTTGAAACCGCTAAAATTCTATTCGCTGGCTCAAATTTTGGTTCAGGGAGCTCAAGAGAAGGTGCCGTTTATGCACTTTATGATTCTGGGTTTCGAGCCGTATTCGCGCCAAGCTTTGGTGAGATATTTGCGGCAAACTGCCTCAAAAATGGCGTCCTGACCGCCCGA
>Ga0209137_1001873_pt1 | contig 19281 bp, 34 predicted proteins | sample SaaInl5LU_22_DNA_FD_184642 | JGI IMG/M metagenome (GOLD analysis project Ga0209137, IMG submission 184642) | Marine microbial communities from expanding oxygen minimum zones in the Saanich Inlet - ESP_105LU_22_DNA (SPAdes) (version 2) | ecosystem: Environmental > Aquatic > Marine > Intertidal... | reverse complement strand
AATATTAAGGATTTAGACAAAAAATTGTATTACGCTATGGTTTGGGAAGTTACAGAACAACAACCCTTACATATTTTAGAGAATTCTGATAAAAGAGGGTGGAAAAACCACCATTTAGATCATATTTACCCCATTTCTATGGGTTACAAAGACAAAATACCACCAGAAAAGATAGGAAACATCAAAAATTTACGATTTATACACTATACGGAGAACTTAGATAAGGGATCTAAAGTAACAAATGAGTCTAGAAACGCACTAAGAAGGATAAAAAGACTAAAAAAATAAATAAATTAATTATAAAATAGATTTTTGTTCATTACCACATAAAATGTGTCACCAATAGAAACTTTATTTATGTTCTTTGACCCATAGTACTTAAAAATCTTCTCAAAGTTATCATCATCACCAATTATATCAACATAAAAATCACATAATCTATCCCTATCCCAACCTAAAGAGTCCATAGGGTAGTGCCAATAACTCATAAAGTAACTTTTTTCTCTATCTAAACCATCAAAAGTGACACCATTTTCTTCTTGCCACTCTTTATCTTCTATTTTTTCTTCAACCTCATAAGAGATATCACCCCAAATTCTGTCCTTTGTGTTATCACCCCACTGATTAAGGTATTTATCCCATACGAATTCAAAAAAAGAGTCTTCACAACGGAATAAATATTTATTTTCTCTTAAATAATACCATAAATCTTTATCCTCCTCAACAATATATTCAGTATTACCCCCACCATAATTAACTATATATTCTAGTAACCATTTTATATATTTTTTTGGGTCAACTTGATACATCAATTCCTTAGAGTATCTTACTATTATATCTAAAATATAGTTTATTGATTCTTCGAATCTTTTACCACTATTAATTTTATTTTTTATGTAATTAATAAAGTAATCATAGGTTTCTCCAGGCCAAATATCAGTATTTGACCCTTCATCTTTTTTTAGGTGATTATAAATTTTATCATAAGCGTATTTTAAAACCCCCTCAGAGAATCTTTTTTGGGTTGTTTTATTTATTTCTTCTTTAAGAATTTGTTTTATGTTACTTTTGTTTAACATTAACCATTCATTAGACTAATTGCCTTCCGCACTAAATCACTCTTTTGTTGTTCTAATAACCCTAACTTCGCCTTTTGTGTTTCGTTAAGTTCCATACCCGCAGATTCAGATTTAATATCTGCGATTTGTCCATCTAATTTATCATGTTGTAACAACAATGAATGATAAAGTTGTGCTTTTTGTTCGTTATTCATTTTTCTTTAATTTTTAAAACGTTATTTAATTATGACCCAAACGATTTCTATATCTATTATGTACCGTTTGCATCATCCTAGATAAGTTTTCTACATCACCCTCTAGTTTTTCTATTTCACCTAATATTACTTTTATTATTTCTTGTTCAGACATATCGTATACCATACCGAAATCACCTGAATATAGTAATCTTAAGTAGTTTTGTAATTTTTTCAATGAAATATTGTAATCTTTAACCACTTTTTTGAAATCTCTGTCTACATATATTTCATTTTCTAATCTGTCAATCATATCAACGTCCATAGATAATTTAGTATTTAAATTAGAAATGAAATTTTTTAAATTTTCTTTATTAAGTTTACCCATCATAGACATATCTATGAAACTTTTTAATATTTCGACTGTCCCACCGAATGTCTGAAGTAATGGTTCTTGTACACTTTGTGCGTGTATATTCATTATATTTCTATCATCGTACCCACCTTCTTCAGTGACAATTCTTTTGAGTTGCGATTCTGTAATTCTAATTTTCATATCTAATGTTTTATTATAAATATTAGATATTAAATAAAAAACCGATATTAGTTATCGGTTTTTTCTTGTACTTCTACTTCTTCGATATCGAGTTGTCTATCTTTGAGTTTTTGTATTTCTTTCATAAACTCTTCCTGAAATAGTTTTTGGGCTCTCCTTTGATCGGATTTAATTCTTTCTGTTCTAGCCTTAGATTTTTGTTTTTGATTTTTTCTATGTCTACTTTTTGGCATAATTAAAATTTTTATGTTATAAGTATAACTATCTTTTATTAAAAAGTCAATATTTATTAATATGAAACTATTGGACTTATTATTAGAAAATGTATCGGTACCATTTAAAGAGAGTTGTGTATTAACAATAACAAACTCTGATGGTGAAGAAGTTGTAGTAAATTGTGAAGTACCATCCACAGACGAAGAGAAAATGACAGGTTTAATGTATAGAGATAGTCTATGTGATAATTGTGGCATGTTTTACGATTATGTAGATGGTGGTTTTTGGATGAAAAACGTTAATTTCCCTATAGAAATGATTTTCATAAATGATAATCAGATTGTAGACATTAAAAAGGCTAACGCTCAAGATGAAACAACGATATACCCTTCTGTAGAATCAAATGGTAATTTAGAAGTGAATGATGGTTTCTGTGAATCAAATAATATTTCTATCGGAGATAAAGTTTATAAATCATAAATTTCAGGATATTGTTTCCCAAAAAGTCTAACTAATTCGCCCGCCTTTGCGTTCGCCTCATCTTCCCAAGGAGAACCATCCTCACCCTCTTCGGGGTTACCTCTTAAATCACCTCTTTCATTTTGTTTATGGTGTACCATTTCGTGTGCGATGGATCTAATTATATCTGGTGTTGCCCTATCTTTTGTCAGAACATTAATCTCACCATCCATCATATCATAGTTCGCCAATGTCTCAATATCATCACCATTATCAGTTAAATTAACTCTAAATCCATCACCTAATGTCAATTCTTTTTTCCCAAACTCAATAAAATCATCAACAATACTTTCATTTAATGTTTCATTATCTGAAGGTATAATCATTTTAACACCCATATCTTTTAACTTATATGGCAATCTTCTTAAGAATTCATTAATCACATAGTCCATAGAAAATGAGTCACCAATGTCATAGGCACTTGCAAGTTTTTTCATTATTGCGACTCTGTTACTAGGATTATTACATGCACCCAACTCATACCCATCTTTTAATATTGTTCTCCAAAGAGTACAAGTAAAATTAAAAAAGTTACTTTTTAATAATAAATCATCTTCTAACAAAACCCATTCCCCATGATCACCTAAATCTTTATTAAATTCCAATACTCCCTTTTCCACCAAAGTATCTAACCAATCATATACGATTTCATAATAAAATTCATCTGAGTCGTATTGTCGTTTTGGGTTATTTATTCTGTAATAATAACCTTCATCATATGGGTCTTCATCATCATAATGATAGTCCCACCCTAATTGTTTTATATATTTATCTTCGTGTCTTATTCTATCGAGATCGACATCAAAAACACCATAACCTTCCATCTCACCAACTGAACCAAACGAAGTCATGTTATTTGACGATGAAATATATATAGTACCTAATAAAGAATTAACCACACCATCTAAAAATTTTTGGTGTTGCGGATGTGAAAACTCCTCTTTTAATATTTTCCTAATTAAATCTTTCATAGTTAATATATTATTTCATAAAAAACTTCTAATTTATCAAGATAATCTAAACCATTTAATTCTTCACTAAACTCATCTAAAAAATCTTGTCTTAAATTAGAATAAAATATATCAAGCTCCAACGCATCCATAGTATAATTAGGTTGGTTATATGTGTAATTAGCCCAATCCAACATTTTTTGTGTTGGTAACTTATTTTTTTCCTCTCGTTCTTTTAATATTTTCCTAATTAAATCTTTCATTGTTTAAAATTATTTTGTTCATCTTTATCAATAACCTCAAATTCATCAATACCCACAATCAAATTTAACCATCTACCATTATCCCAATCAACGTTTAAGTGATCTTCACCGAACATATTAATTGTATCTATCGATGTAACAGTACCTGTAGTGTTAGGTTCTATTGGGTTAGGATCGTCAGGCATATTAATCAAACGTATTCTGTCTCCAGGTAACGCCCTATTACCATCACCATAATTATCCCTTACATATCTATTAATAATCTCATAATATAAATCAGATACATCTTCTATCTCATAAACATTAACTAATTCTGGACCCACCTTTTCAGTTGCGTAACCTAATACTGACGCAAAAAGTTCGTAGTCTTTTCTTGGGTTAGATGATTTACCATACTTTTTATTTAGTACGTCAATTACTGCATTTATATATCTTTGTTTTGGGTTCATATTACATAGGGTTATATTCACCCATTTTAAATGGTTCTAAAACTGGATTAATTGCGTGTAATGAATAACTACCATCTGGACGATATTCAGCATATACAAACTCCGCACCTACCACTTTATGTGTACCATCTGCGGTATGAAAATAATCAGAAATAAATGGATTATATTTTATTTCTTCTGCGATTTCTTTTAATGTTATAGGATCGTCAGGTAATTCTTGTACTACACCACCAACACCAACAACTTGTGAACGTTTAGACATTTCACCAGCGTCTTTTGTGGTTCTCATAATGTTGTGGTAACCAGGACTAATGTCAAAGTTTATATCACCACCTATTAATAAATCATTAGTATAACCTATAATACCGGGAGTACTATGTTTTCTACCACTTTTAGTCCTACCATAAACACCAAATGCGCCATTCTTATTGTGCATTATATTATGTCTATTTGTGTGGAACCATACTTCTTTACCGATTAGTTCTGGTGCGTCACCTTCTAAATAACCATGTTGTGCACTAGGTGCAGTTACAGGATCACCCATTTCAGGATAATATGGAGGGGTTTCATTTAATAAATTTCTCCTCATCTCCATTAGAAGATTAACCTTTTTTATATTATTACCTTTGTCTTTTGTTCTCATATTCTATAAATATAACAAATTTTATTAATAATAAGATAGTTTGTCTGATAATATTTCATTAAAATAATTCCAGTCTATATTTCCTGCACCACCATATCTAAAATGTTTATCAGTGTTAATATTAATTTTATCTTCAGGTAAGAAATAATTATATTCAGAACTCCAACCCTCTTTTTCTGATTCGATGATATCATTATAAATATCATAAAAACTATCAGGATATTCATGTTCTAAAATCCCCGAAAGAGAATCTTGAAAGAAAGGAGATTGTGTAAGCTCCCCTATTTCTAAATCCGCAACGTATACTAAACCAAATCCCGTATTACCTTCTTTATCTACTGGTCTTTGTAGTTTACCTCCAAAACCACTTAAGTAATCTTCAATACCATCAACAAAATCAGAATGTAAATAATCTATATCTGCAGCGTATTGAGCGTCACTGGCGGCGCAACCTATATCACCACCAAACTCACTTTCAACAAACTCCATAAAATCATCTTCAGATTCTTCACCCTCTAAATTTTCTAAATAATGTTTTTTAAGTATTTTAATATTAGATTCATCTATTCTGTCAAACAACCAAGAATCAAAATCCATACATTCCCATATAGGTTCATATTCCCAATCACCACTTAGATAATTTTTAACCATTTTTTGAATATCATAATCTCTGTCATCTACAAACATATCCGATAAATCATTTGCGTCAAAAACAATTCTTATATATTTTGGTATTCTATCTTTATATTCCGTTAAATATTTGTGAATGAAATTATATTCTTTTTGGTACGTTTCCCCTAATTCATTATCTTTAAACCCAAAAACTTTTAGTACCTCAAATATCTTATCTGGATTACTATCGAATATTTTAAAAACTTTTTCGTATTGTTCTTTTGAAACTAAATCATCGTTAAATGGGTCGAACTCTTTATCCTCATCATCATATCTTTCTATGTCCTCATTAATTGTTCTATATTCGTCATCTGGTTCCCAAGAAGACTCTATTAATCCAAATAACTCACTCTGAATGTATTCGTAGTCACTTCTATCCAACATATTTAAGAAATTAATTCTTTCATTACTATGTGGGTCACCTTGACTAGAACCGTATCCAATTTCACCCATAAAATCAATAAAATCGTCAATATTTTTCAAATCATAATCATCAAAACGATATGGGTCGGATTCGTATTGTATGTAATCTCCATATAAAACCTCACATGCGTTTTCTACAAAATTTAATTTCTTTAAATGAAGTCTAATCATATTCCATAAAATTTCAGATTCATCTTCAGTAACACCATATATGTTCCTTAAACATTTTCTGACTTCCATACCTATGTAACCATCCCTTTTAAGTTGTACGTTAATACCACTTCGTTTACCTAATAGTGAATTAATCTCACATATATTAATTTCTATATTAGTGGCAGGATTATAATTTAAACGATCTATGATTAATTTATTAAAAAGTCTTTCTAAAAATTCTTGTTGTTCCATTATTTAATAGTAACATTTATTTATATAAATATTGGTTTTTTATTTAAAATTATGTATATTTGTATTATGAGAAGAAAAAAAGTAAAAACTGAGACAATACAAAAAACTACACCTAAAAAAAGAGAAGAAGTTAAAGAGAAAAAAAGTCCGATTACTTATATACCTAATGACACTAAAATTAAATGGGATAAGGTAAAAGGTATTAATGGTAAGATAGTTAGAGTTAAAATGGGTGATGTTGAAAAAAGAAAAGAATTGTTAGATAAAAAAAATTACCGACAACTATCTGTGGGTGTTGACGGTAATGATTTATATTTTTATTATGAAATTATTGATTAAATTTCCTGATCAGGATACCACACATATTCATCTTCCATAATGACAGTTTATATTTAAATATATTGACTTTTTAAAAAAATATATTTATCATTAAACAAAAATAAAAATTATGGTAGAAACATTTAAAAAGTTAGTAGGTAGATTAAGTTCCCTTTTAACAACAAAAAACATAGGTTTAGGTTTAAATCTATTTGTATTTTTAGTTTTAGGTTTAGGTGGTATCAATAAGATTGTTGGTACTACTGAAATGGTAAATAACTTCACATTTATGAATTTATTACCATACATTGAGTTTATTGGAATTGTTGAGGTAATCTCAGTTATTTTATTATTGATTCCTAGAACCTCCTTATATGGTGCAGTTTTAGTAGGGTCTATTATGAGTGCCGCAGTGGCGTTACATCTTTCACTTATGGGTGGTGATAACATCACTGGACCACTTATGTTAGGATCATTCGCTTGGGTGGGATATTTTTTGAGAAATCGATAAAATAATTCTAATAAACTTTAAAAAGAGTCTCACTTTTTGTGGGACTTTTTTTGTTATTTAAAATATTTTTTATATATTTGTAATATCAAATTAAATAATATATGAAAAAGTTAATGTTTATTTTAGTTTTGTTAGTTAGTGGATTGGGGTTTAGTCAAGATTCCTTAAATGATACTATACTAGAACAACCTTATCGTAATGATACCATCACAGAAGAATTATTCGATGCTGAAACTATTAACTCTATTATGATTGAATTGATCAACGATTATAGAGTTGAAAATGGATTAGAACCATTTATCGTTGATACCCTTTTAATGAGGTTTTCAAACAGACACGCAAAATGGATGGCGGAAACTAGAATTTATTGTCATACAAGTGATAAAAGAACACCATATTGGACTGATCATAGAAAGGAAAATTTTGCGGAGAATTGTACAATGGCAGATAATATCTATTTGTGGGATACTCATTATACGCTATCTGATATTGCAGTAGGACAATGGATATTGTCTTCGCCACATAAAAGAAATATTTTAGACCCTAATTACAAATACATTGGTGCAGGATCATACCAAAAAATGACACCTGAAGGTCAAAAGGGTCAATACTTCGTTGTACAATTCAGAGAATACAGATAATTATTTACTTATCCACTTATCATTAGGGAATCCTACACCCCAAGAGTGATCAGGTTTCCCTATATTTGTTCTATTAGTTGCCCTATCTGCAGATGAGTATCCTTTAACTGTTGCAGATATTTCCTTAAAAGTTAATTTTTCTTTTGTATATTTTTCCACCGCAGTTTTCAACTCATCGAATATCTTTTGGTAAGCACCTTGTTGTACTTTTATCATATTATCTGCAAATGCACCTTCCGCCTTAGTTAAGTTGAACTCACCAATTTTAACCCATTTTCCTTCTTCACCTGTTCCCTTAATAGCACCTTTACCTTCTCCACTTTTTTTGGTGTAAGTTCTTTTAATCACAATATCCTTATCTTTATCTGAACCCGAAACTATTTTTGCGTTGGCACCATCCTCACGACCAAATATGTAATTTCCACCACCACCAATAGTACTAGTCCATCTCGATGACAGATAATTAGATTCGGGGTTTTTAGTGAATTCGTCCTCACCATCTGTATACTTCCCAATAAATGATCTCATATTTTCTAAAGATTCTTTATCTTTAAAGTATAATCTACTACCCACTCTTTCTGCATAATTTCTAGGGATAGGCACTAAGATACCTATATTACCCTCACCACCTGCATTTTCCTGATAAACTGCAAAACCTTTATCGTTAATTGCTTCGGACGCATTTTTAGTGACGTTATTTATAAACGCTTCGGGATTCTTACTATAACGATCTTTTATTACTTTGTAAGGTGAACCAGCACCCCTTTTAGTTACTACAATATGTGGATCACCATTGACTTCATAAAAGTTATATAATAAGTCGTAAGCATATGTTTCTTCAGGTACTGGAGGTTTTCCCATAATCGCATACAATGTCCCCTCAACGTATTGATATTCATCCCCCTTATTTTCAGATACTGAAGTTTCTAAAACTTTAACTTTATCTTTATTAAATGAAACACCGACTTGTTTTTCAACATTTTCAGATAGAAAAGAAGCTAAACTCTTCGCCCTTTGTTCTGCCAACCAAGGATTACCATCTTTAATTACTAAATAACCACTATTTGGATCATAATTGTTCATTATATTAGGTAACTCTTGTCTATTATAAGATCCTGACTCTGTACCATAAACTTTAGAAGTTACTTTTGTTTGTTCTTTTAATAAAGTTTTCTTAACTAATGTTTCTTCGATTAATCTATCGTAAGATGTAATATTCTCAATATCTTTTTTAGAGTCGTACCCCATGAGTTTTCTCATTCTGTATAATTCTTCACTTAAATTACTTTTTATTTCCATATGGTAATATTTTATATATAAATATAGGATAAAACGAAAAAAAAATTAATTGTTATTTGTGTAAGTATATTATTTTTTGTATATTTGTAATATCAAATTAAGTAATATATGAAAAAGTTAATGTTTATTTTAGTATTATTAGTGAGTGGATTAGGGCATTCACAAACGGAACTTGATAAATTAGTATTCGAAAAAGTAAACCAATATCGAGTTTCTAAAGGTGTAAAAAAGTTGGTATGGTGTGATAAGGCATTTAATGCGTCCAAACAACATTCTATTTACCTTAAGAATAACGAGGAGATTTCTCATAATGAGAACAATGATACACCCACAGTAATAAGTAGACTGAAAAAACACAATATCAATTATATCATTTCATACGGTGAGAACTGTGCACAAATAATACCCGAAACGGATGAAGAATATTTTTCAAATGACATCTTATCAACTCTAATTGTGAATTCGTGGAAAAAATCTCCCCCACATAATAAAATCATGTTGAATCCTAATTTTACCTATACAGGAATTAGTTGTATAAAACATGACATGATATTTGTTTATGCGACAATAGACTTTTACCAAGATTAAGATAAAAGACATGGGTTAAAACTGTAGATCGGTGTCTTAACTGAACCTCTTTTTAATTTTACTTGTGGTTTACTATTGTATTTAACTCTACCATCTAATTTTAGAACTACTGTTGGTGTATCTGCATGTGTAGTACCACCTTTACTGTAACCATCTTTACTATCGTACCATTCGGTAGGGAACCCCTCAATGGATAAAGATACTTTACCATTATCACTTTTACTAGCAATTTCTTTAATTTGTTTATCTGTCAATACAAATTCTGAGGATCTCTCTCCTCCTACTTTACCATCAGATTTTCTATTTTTAGTGTAATCAGTTATTTTACCACCTGAATCTAATTTACCGTTATTAAGATTCGCCACCCCGATAAGGACATCATTTGCGAATACATTAAATATTGCATAATCACAACTATGTGTACCATCAGGGATATAACCAATAGTAATTGTGGCATTATTTAAACAATTTTCTATCTCAGGCACTGTAAATGTTTTTGTAATAGGTACTAGTCTTATGTATCCTCTTACGATTAAACTTTGTCCTGAATTTGGGTATTTTGTAACATCCCTTTTTTCGTCTATACAACCACCAGTATCTAAAATCATAAATTTAGATTCAGGTATTTCTACTTTAGGATTAAGTGTTATACCTACTTTTTCACCTGAATTTTTAACCCATTTTAGGAAGTTATTCCCTCTATTTTTTGCGTAATTTAAATTATTTTTCCAGTTAGTATCACTTTTGTCTTTTACCTTATCCGATATTTCGGGTACTGATTTTTTGTAATCCCCATTCATCGTTAATCGATTATTCCAGTTAGTGGGTACCAGTGGGCCGTTTAAATAATTACTAGCACTCCCCCAAATACTGGATATTTGTACCATTGATAACCCAATCATCCCCATTTCCACTCTTTTTTTTGTACGTTCATCTAACTTAGAAATAATTTCGTCTTTTAGTTTTTTTAATGATTCTATATAAACCTTATCTGAAGATCCTGTTGCGAGGAAAAATGCATTTATGGAAAATCCATAATTACCCCTTGACTGTTCCCCAACGGATATTTTTACTTCTTCAATGGAGTTGTTACCCTTACAATAATCATCATTCTGTTCTATTAATAAATTTGCGGTTCTTAATTTCTCCTCTACTAATCTTTCTACAGAAGTAATATTTTCATTAAAATCTTTAGAATCGAAGTTCATTAACTTCCTTATTCTATAAATTTCTTCACTTAGATTACTTTTTATTTCCATATGGTAATATTTTATATATAAATATAGGATAAAACGAAAAAAAAATTAATTGTTATTTGTGTAAGTATATTATTTTTTGTATATTTGTAATATCAAATTAAGTAATATATGAATTTTAAAACAATTAAGGACGTTGAGTCACACGCAAAAAAATTAATGAATAGAACGTATAGGGTAGAAGTCAATGGGAGAACCCATTTATTAACACCTACTAAATTAGGTTATCGTTTTAAATTCGATAACGCTAAAAGACGTTTTGGGTATTGTTCTTATAGAGACAAAGAAATAAGTCTGTCTAAACCACTTTGTGAGTATAACTTAAATAACTTCTATCAGATTAATGACACCATCTTACATGAAATTGCACACGCACTTTCTTATAAGATACATGGTAGTAAAGGTTCAGGACATAGTAAGAGATGGGTTCACGTTGCAAAGTCTATCGGTTGTAATGGTAAAAGATGTTATGATAGTAGTCAGGTTAATAATATAGAAAATAAGTATAGTCTTATTTGTGATACCTGTGGTACTGAGAATCCCAGACATAGAAAACCTAGAACTGAGTATTCGTGCGCAAATTGTAGTCCTACATTTAATGAGAAATATTTACTAAGGGTAGTCCAAAACTTTTAATATGGTAAAAAATTGTAAAGAGTGTCCTTGGGTTATAAGGAATAGGAATAACGATAGTATTGTTAACCATTCTAAAAAATGGGGAAAGAAACATAACTGTCATATGAAAATAAAAGGTACAAATAAAAAACTCTGGGAAGACAACCCAGAGTTTCAATGTGTAGGAAATAAGAAAAATATTTAAGATTCCATTTTATCCATACTTTTTGTTGGGTTAGACATAAAAAATAAAACATCTCCCGGATAAATCTTATTTGGGTCAACAATGTGGGTATTTAATTCTTCATTAAAAGGTAAAAAATGTAAACCATCTTCTTTAGATTTTTTTATTATACTATCAATATTATCACCAGGCTTCACCTCAACCGCAACCAATCCTTGTATGTCTCTTTGTAACTTATTTATGTAATCGTCACTTAGTTTTTCATTTTGTTCTCCCAATAATCGTCTGTTAGCTTCTTCGATTATTTGTCTTTTCATTTTTAATTTTCTACTCATTTTTTACTTTTTTAATATCTACCGCTAATATATACAAATAACACTTCTGGTAATCTAACACATTGTGACATATTACCGTTTTTATCTGTACAACCTATAACTTCTAAACCTTTAACCACATTTTTAATGTCTCTAGATGCATTTCTAGTTACATTTTCTATATATTGTTTAGAATAAAGTTTATCTGAATCGTAATATGACTCAGTTATAATTTTATTTAATTGATTTTCTGTAATTTTAATTTTCATATCTAACGTTTTATTTCATTCTATCATCATATCTAGATTCATCATCAGTACCATAATTTACTCTATCATCGTAACCATCTTCTCTTTTAGAATCCATCCAATCAGAAAACAAATCAGTATATTCATTTGTAGATAACTGATCAATAAGATCACTTCCCATATGTTCCTCAAACTCATCTATAATATCTGAAGATAAATCACTATGTCCGAATTTATACTTCATATCTTTTACTACTTTTTCCATATTAACTATAGACTCACCTAATAAACGTTTATTCGCTTGTTCAATGACTAACCTCTTTTGTTTTTCAATTCTTCCCATTGTAGATATTTATTAATAAATATAATAAAATGTATAAAAAGGTTGAAATTGTTTTTTGTTTATTCATATTGGGTCCCTTGTCTTTAATTGGGGCATCATTAATAGGGTTATACGAAATTTTTAAAAAATAGATTATTATGTATACTTATAACGCAAAAGTAGATAGAGTTGTTGATGGAGATACCGTTGACGCATTAGTAGATTTAGGGTTTGACACTTGGAAAAAAGTAAGAATCCGTTTTTATGGTATTGATGCATATGAAAGTAGAACCAGAGATTTAGAAGAAAAGGAAAAGGGTTTACTCGCCAAACAAAGGGTTATTGATATTTTAAATGAAAACAATAATGAGTTTGTTTTAAAATCACATGGTGTTGGTAAATATGGTAGATGTTTGGGGGAGATATTTGTTACTTCTTTGGGGGAAACCTCTTTACAAAGAACTCTGATTAATGAAGGTCATGGTGTGGAGTACTTTGGTGGTAGTAGATAATTAATCTTCAGGATAAATAATATATAATTCCCATATGTTATAAGATTTTGAACTCTCAAAAAATGGAACCTTACTAATAAAGAAATTGTAAAAAATATCTTTGATTTCACTTTCTACTTCCAATCCATAATCTGAATTATTAATTAAATCTAAATTAACATCCATAGTTTCTTCACCTCTAATATCTACTAACCCACCAGGAAATATATGAATATAAATTCGTATGACGTTATTTTCTATTTGATTCGCAACAGGATAGTAACTCTGATTATACTTAATGGTTTGCACTTCACCCACCTCAAATTGAAAATCATATGTACCCGTCCCCTCTATATCTAAAGTGTTAAAAACTCTACCAACAAAAGGTTCTAATAAAGACTTCTCATAATTTATTAAATAATCATTATCTTCAGATGTGAAACCATAAACCCTATCCAAATCGTGACGATCATTAAGGGGATGGTTACGAAAAAAAGGAATTAATTTGTCAACATATTTATTTTCCATCTATTACTCTTTTAACAATTCTACGTAAATCTGATTCTGTTAACTTAAAATACTTAGTGTCTTTATCAACACTACCCATATCTCTCATAATGACACCAGATTTAGTTAAATTAATAACCTCAACAAGTTTATCCACCATTATTAGAATATTGGTTTCAGACATTTCAATTCCTAATGATTTTAATACAGACTGTGACTTTCTTCTAAGTTCGTCTATTGTATATCCTCTTCTTTCGTCTAACCTTCTTTTCATAATATTATACTTTTTTAAATACTATATCACCTAATGAACTAGCTTCATATCTTACCTCACTTAACCCTTCTTTAAAAGGTTTAATTAAATAAGTGTAAATATCAGTTTTCGGTATTACATGTGGTTCTGTCTTTCCACGTTCCACCCATCGATTAAATACGAGATCCCCATTTGACTTTTTATAGATATTTTTAAAGTTAATCTTTTTATCTGAACCGATTAAAGGATCCCCCAAAATTTCATACCTTTTACATCTTTCACCAAAACACACATCTATTCTATTCCCACCACTATCGTTCTTTTTGATTTTTAATAAACCTCCTTTTACACCATATTTCACACCATCGGTTGAATTGTCTTCCCTCAAAACACCTTCAATGATATTATATAATTGTGATTCCGTCAATATAATTTTCATAATATTCTATTTTAATATAAATATACTTAACTTATTAAATCTTCGATATACTCCTTTATTTCATATTCTAACTCATTTAATAAATCGTATATTTTATGTACATAGTTATAATATAAACCACTCTGTATCATTTCTCCTTCCGTTAAACCATATATATTATAAATATATTTTTTAAAATCTCTGACAGTTGACACACTATTAACCCAATGTCCTATCTTATTTACAACTCTAATCGGAAGATGAACAATCCTATCTTCTCCCACCAATCTAACTTTTAATATATCAACCCACTCTTGATTAATCCAAGGAATTTTTAATAATATTCTAACAAACATAGTATTTTCATCACCCTCACCAATATATTCAAAACTAACCTTTGTTTGTGACATCAGTTGATATAGTACCTTATCAGTGAATTTATAAAGATTATTCTCCATAACAGATAATAAATTAATTAATTCGATTATCGTTAGGGTCTAATACACCATCATTATCATCATCGATATCCAATCTATTAGGGATACCATCATTATCGGTATCAACATTAGAATTCTTAACAACCTCTTCAATACCATTAAAACCACGTAATTCTTGTTTAATCATATCTATTAATCTACCCATCTGATTTCTACCTATGGACTTTCTAATTTGTGGGTTATTTTCCATTGATCTACCGATATGGTTAATTAATCCTTTTTTGTTAAAAGTTAACTCCTTACCTTTGGAAAAATCTTTTTTAATCATATCAATTAATCTCATAACCATTCTTTTTATGTTGAAGAACAATTCATCGTATGAATTATTACGACCTCTCCCAGTGATGTCTACTATTCCACGTATTAGTTGTGAGTTAACCAATTTTCTAACCATCATATCCTGATTATTAGATTCCTCTTTTAATATAACTCTTTTAAATTGAGATTCAGTTAATATAATTTTCATAATATATTCTATTTTTATTATAAATATATTAATAAAATAAAAAACCCCATCAAGAGGGGTTGGGGTGATTGAAAAATTTCGGAGATCGAAAAGATTATAAAATGTTATGTTCGATAAAGATATTTTCGAATTCCATATTATTAGAATACTTACAAGGGATAAACTCACACATTTTTATTGTCTTATAATGATTAGTCATAACTTTAAATTTATACAAGATCAATTTTTTTAAATACCAACCATATGTGGGGAAATAAATTAAATTATCATCAACCTTAAAATCCGATGGTGAACAAATATAATTAGGGTTAACCATATGTTCAACAAACTCCTTAAAACTCTCCGTAACCTTATCCCTTATTAATGTATTATATTCAGAAACCAGAATGTCCCATATATAACCAACCTCTTCCTTATCTGTAATCATATAATTAACATAATGGTTATATATCATCGCATACACACTACTACAAAAATTTAAATGTTGTTTTTCATAATATTCACTACTAATAATTTTATCGGTGAAAGGAACCTCATATATCATCCTACCTACCTGACCATCTATATTAATACAGTCACCATCATAAAATTCAAAACGAAAACGATCACCATACAAAACAAATATGTCAAGTTTAAATCTGTTTAAAGGTGCAATATTCCTTATAAACTTTTCATTAACCATAAACCATTAAAAAAAAGGAGTACCACAATGAATCATAGCGTTCATCTTTTCTCTCTCAATAAAAACAATAAACTTAAAAAACTTTTTCATATTATAATAATAAGGAATTTTATTTAAAAAAACAAATACCCATCAAGAGGGGTCGGGGTGATTCGGACAATTCGGTCATACAAAAGATTATCTAAATATTGTACCGACATCAATAAAATAATTATCACTCACACTTATACCACATTTATTATATCTACCCCATATGTTATTAGACAAATCAAAATCCTCAGTTATCATACTACGATAACCCATACTATTTAATCTATCATCCTCTTCTTTTAATATCATAACAACAACATTAGAAGATAATATATCCCCAATGGTATTAATACCCTTATCTGATTCCATAATTAAATTTAATATGTAACTACAAGGTACAACATGATCAACCACAAATTTAATCCTATGTTCTTTATAAAATTTACAATTCTTACCATAAAAAGTATTCTTATATCTAATATCCCCATTAATAGGATAACCATTAATAGTTAAAATATTTACCACACTATCACTTAAATATATCTTACCCCTATTACTATACTTACCTATCATATTAGGTAATAGATATTTCATATCACCATACTCTAAATCTAACCCATCTATATTAACTATACTATGTATGGATTTTAATAACATCTCTTGATCCCTATTCATATAACAATAATAAACAAAATATTTGAAATAAAAAAATTCCTGAAAAATTTTTTGACACTTAACCCCTTTTACCAGAAATGGGTGTTGTTTCTGACGAAACCCATTTGAAGGAGATACCTAACCCTCAACACTCCTTTTATATACCCTAACCTCATATCTATAATCCCTCTCCCACAATTCACTGTCTCCCACACCTATTAATTCCTTACCACTTTTACGTTCATATAAATTTAAACGTAGATAATTAAATAACTTCTGATAATCACTGTAGAATAACTCCTCCTTTAATATCGTATCCTCTTCACCTATACCATATAGAAATTTCTCATAAATACGAACCTGATATATATACACCATAATAAAAACACTTTAATCCTAAACATAAAAATTTCCTGAAAAATTTTGAGGGGTATCCTCTTACTCACCAGAAATGGGTGTTGTTTTCTACAAAGATAAAAAACACTTTATTCCTAAACGTAAAAATTTCCTGGAAAATTCATGGACAACATCACCACCCCCCATTTCATCGTTATACCCCCAGAGGGAAGGGGGGTTATACGGGAGGGGGTATAGGGGGGACCCCCCATATAAGGGGTGTATAGAGAAATACTATATGGTACCCCCCCTATGTAACCTCATCAATCAATATGTAATCTATGAATCTATCATAATACAAATATACGAATTATATTTTACAATGTCAAATTATTAGGGAATAAAAAAAAGGGATAAAGTTCGGACCTATAAAATGAAACCCTAATAAATATCCCTTTTAGATTTTGTAAGAAGTATGTACCTTTCAGATTAGATACTTTATCTTCTCACAGATTAGGTATACATAGCCAGTGTAAAGACTCTGATTTTTCTTTCACCTTTCTGTCTCCTGTGGGTGGGGAGGGAGACAGAGGGATATGTAACCTTCTATATCAAACAACTATAGAACAATAATACATATAATATATTATAAAGTCAATAGTTTATATTAATTTTTTTAAATAAGGTAGAGATCTATCCCATTCATCCCAACCCATTAAAAATCTGTATCTACTATATACATAATCAATTTCATAACCTGTTAAACCATATACATTCTTACAATATTCATTAAAAGACATTATCTGACTATCAAATGGAAACCAATTATCTTTTGATTGTTTAACCATATTATCTACAACCAAACTTAGAAACGTCTGTTTTGGATCAATATTTTCATTTAATGAATTACTTGATCTTCTATCAACAATTTCACCATCTGAATTTTCATAATAAATTTGGTTATTATTTGAATCATATTCTTGTTTGTACCAATCCCCATCTGAATTTTCAAAATAAATTTCATTATTGTTTTTATCATATTCTCGTTTACTCCAAAAACCATTTGAATCTTCATAATAAATTATGTTATTGTTTGAATCAAATATTACATTATTACTTACCCTTACCTCTTGATTAAATACTTTTGAGAATATTCTATTCCATAATTCTCTTGGTACTTCATTAACTTTTAGAAAATTAAAATAAGGTGGTTTAATCATATTAATAATTCCATCAATATATCTTTGTTTGGGATCAATATCTTTATTCTCATTAATAATATTCTTTATGGTTATCTTCATTTTTCTTTAAATTATATTAATAAATATTTGTTTATGTCAAAAAAGATCCGTACCTTTATATTGTCAGTGGTTAATTACCGAGACGGGTCAGAGAAACAAGTTCTTCTCTTAGAGGGTAGACTCCGACCTGTCTTATATTTTAATAATAAGAATGATTAAGACCAACCGACCTTTGATCTCTTCATACTATATATTTCATATGTACGCCTGTTTCGGTATTACCACCAACATAACAAAGGTAGTAATAATTCCTGACATATCCTAATTTTATGGGAAGATTTTTGAATTTTATATATAGTGGGAAAGAATATTTTCCTATGAAACGATTATTTATTAGTAATTTTATCTTTTATAATATCTTTATACTGATTCCATACATATTCTATCTCTTGATCCGTTAACCCATATACATTCTTACAGTACTTTGAAAAGGAAGAAGAACGAATGGGATTGTCGCACGTGACGGGAGGTTTATGGAATTGACAGGGGAAGGGGTAGAAAGGAAATTGTATTTTATCTTTATCATAATCCATCTTAGTATCTCTTACAAGAAACTCCACAACCTTATTTAAATATATATTCTGATTATCTTTCATACAACATAATTCTTAATCGTTTGATGTACCCTTTCCATACATATATAATCTCTTGATCAGTTAACCCATATGTATCTTTACAATATTTTTCAAAAACACTGGCGTCTGTATAAGAAAGTGGTGAATAGAAAAACGGTATATATGAATCATCTTTAGGTCTAAAATCATAAACACCATAATCGGAAAAGGTTTGAAAGGGAAACCTAACTTTGTCCTCACTGTAAAAAATTTTCGTATCTCTTACAATAAATTCTACAACCTTATTTAAATATATATTCTGATTATCTTTCATACTAATAAATATTAACTGGTGGTAAAAAGTGGTAAAGTTACAGTTTTATTTTAAATTAATATAGTAAAATATTGACTTTATCGTATTTTTTTCGTATATTTGTATATAGATTCT
>Ga0209137_1001869_pt1 | contig 19329 bp, 11 predicted proteins | sample SaaInl5LU_22_DNA_FD_184642 | JGI IMG/M metagenome (GOLD analysis project Ga0209137, IMG submission 184642) | Marine microbial communities from expanding oxygen minimum zones in the Saanich Inlet - ESP_105LU_22_DNA (SPAdes) (version 2) | ecosystem: Environmental > Aquatic > Marine > Intertidal... | reverse complement strand
GAAACTCTTCGTGCAAGGCGGCGACAAACCTGCCCGTTTCGAACTCGCTTATGCATTAACCAAACTCGGGACCTTGCCTAAAGAGGCCGACCATTTTACCTTCCAGAAAGACGTAGTAGACCGCGGCATTCCCGCACTTATCCAGTATTTCCCACTGGCAGCCGGACTGCTCGATGCTGCCGAGAACCTCTTTACCTTCGGCGTGCGCGTCTTCGATACCTTCGGGCTGCTGGACGCTCCTAACGCGATGGTCGACGCCTCACTAGATCTGCTCTTCCAATTTCAATCCAACGACGGCACCTTCGCGACACTGCCCCAATGGTGGAATGAGGAAAGTCCGAAGTGCAATGTTCCCGTACCGGATGACATGCCTTCCGTTCGTGTGATGACCATCCATAAAAGTAAAGGCCTCGAATTCGAACATGTCATCATGCCATTCGAAGTCAATTTTAAGGACAGTGACACCGAGCATTGGATCCCATTCCCTCATCACGACGAACTCAAGCGCTTGCCCGTCAAAAAAACCAAGGATACCGCTGCACTATTTCCAGAGGAGCTGGCCATCCAGATCGACAACGAAAATCACTTCGACTGGATGAACATGATTTATGTGGCCATGACGCGTCCCGTTGCTGGTCTACATTTGTTCTTCTGTGCAGACAAGGCCGGGAAATTCGGAAAAGCCATCGCCGAGCACCTCGAATGGGGAGAAGGCGCAGGCAGCAAAAGAATTGGAACACCAGTCCCGGCAAGGCAAAAGAAAGCCCATGATCGAAACACGCCAACCCAAGGCGGGATTGGACACTTTTCCCCAGCTCATTTACGCATGAAAACCACAGCACCAAAAGGCTGGGAAGAAGGCGGAGCAGATGCGCGAAAATGGGGAACAGCTCTCCACCGTATCCTTCAGCTCCCACGTGAAGTGCAAAGCACAGGGCTGGATCGACTCTACAGATCTGGAGAATTTTCAGAATCGATGCAAGACCGCGCGGCAAAAGTGCTGGGGGACCTCGATCAAAAATCGGCTTGGAAAGCGCTCGAAGAAAATGAAGCCGTTGTTTACGTAGAGCGGAGTATTGTCGGTCCTGAAGGAACCCAACGACCTGACCTTATCATCGCTTCTGAGCAGCGTGCATTCGTGATCGATTACAAAACCGGTACCCATAAAGACGCTTACGATGACCAGCTCGCGGGCTATGTTGAAGCATTGGAAGCCACATTTAATGAAGTAGACGGTGAACTTTGGTTTATATAACTATATTGCTAGTATGAAATACGCATTCGCATTTATCTCGTTCACACTTCTGCTCTGGAACTGCACAGCACGTAACGAAGAAGACCAATATGGCACTGACGACCCTTGTGAAACTGCGGCAGTTTCTTACAGTCAAGACGTCTCCGTAATCCTCTCGGCCAATTGCACTTCGTGCCACAACGACAGCAACCCCACCGCAGGATTGTCGCTCGAGGGACACACAAACGCCAGCACCTCCGCGCTCGGTGGCGCACTCATGAACCGTGTCCAACGTCCTAATGGCGACCCACTCTTAATGCCTCCTTACGGTCAGCTTTCAGAATGTGACCAAGCAAAATTGCGCAAATGGGTCAATGAAGGCGCCTTAGACAACTAAACTAGATGTACCTATTACTTATGAAGCAGCTTTTACTTTCCATTGCCTTTCTATTTGCCGCACAGCTGAGCGCACAACAATACCTTACGCGCCAAGGGAACATCACCTTCGATGCGGGATCTCCTATTGAAGACATCTTCGCTAAAAGCGAGAGCGCCTCTGCGGTCTATGATGCAGCATCAGGCAAGCTCGGTGTCCAAGTCCTCATGACCTCATTCGTCTTCAAGCGGGCACTCATGCAGGAGCACTTCAACGAAAATTACGTGGAGAGCGAAGCGTATCCGAAAGCGGCTTTTCGAGGCACCTACACCAAAGGTAGAGCCGTTGGAGAATTGACCATCCACGGAGTCACTAAAGAAATCGATGTTCCAGCAACGCTCGCGATCGATGGGGACTTAGTAAAACTCCAAACAGAATTTCCAGTGACGATTGCAGATTTCGGAATTGACATCCCAAAAACTGTGGCAGACAAGATCGAAAAGGATGCTAAAACGACCGTGGATTGCACCATGAAACTCCGTAAGTAATGAATCGAATCCTCAGTGCCCTCGCCCTGTTGTTCTTTGCGACTGCTGTATCCGCACAGGAAGACCTCTTCGACCTTCTGGAAGAGGAACAGCCGCAAACTCAGATAGTGTATGCCACTTTTAAGGGCACCCAACTTATCAACGCACAAACGAATGAAACGCCCGGCAAAGGGGTGCTCCAATACGTCATCGCGCACCGCTTTGGCAGTTTTACCGACGATTACCTCTACAATTTTTTAGGCCTAGACAACGCACAAATTCGGATGCAGCTCGACTATGGCGTAAATGACCGATTCAACATAGGTGTAGGGCGTTCCTCTGTATTAAAGGTTGCCGATGGCTTCATGAAATACAAGGCGCTTCAACAGCGCACTGGATCAAATGCTTTTCCATTCTCGTTAACCTGGCATTCATCCATCAACTATCGCGGTGCACGCTATACGGACGGAATCGATCATGTTCTACTAGACCGATTCTCTTACCAGCACAGTGCCATTTTTGCGCGCAAGTGGAACGCCAACCTCAGCACCATGATCGCCCCTGGGATCGTACACTGGAATATTGTTCCTTCAAAACAGGACCCAAACACATCGTTACATACCACGTTCGGAGGAAGATATAAGTTGAACAAACGTTTAGCCCTTACCGGTGAGTTTTCACTTATGAGCAACAGCACGTTGAGCGACGGCAGCACTTTTACGGTGCCCGGTGGAGTGGGTATCGATATCGAGACCGGCGGACATGTGTTCCAAATTCACCTTTCTAATACACGAGCGATGAGCAACCCGTATTGGCTCTCTCGCAATACATTCAGTGCCCTAGACGGCAGTCTATTCTTGGGATTCAACATTTCGCGCGTCTTCACAGTACGCTAATTATTGGGCATAAAAAAACCCGGTCCGAAGACCGGGTTAACCAAACCAATAAACCTAAGCTACTCTTAAGTATGCCGAAATTTACGTCGAAAATTGAAACCACAAAGAGTAATGTAAAATTATTTCTTAGTGAAAGTGAATTTTGTCTCATGTAGGACTGCTGTGCTACTTTTAAGACAGACTCCCCTATCAAGTGGCATAATATACCCTTTACATCCCTTCTTTTTTTAAGATATGCGGATTCGGGTATATCCCTGAAACCCCTCTGTTTTACAACAGTTTAGAGACGCTTATATTAAATGTGCATCCGACTAGTAATTTATTAAGTGTCACTTATACACTATTCAAATAATCTTCTTATAATTGTTGCTTAATCGTTAACACAAATTATTATGAATCAAAATCTACGTCGTGTTATCTCATCGGCGGCAGTATGGTGCTCTGTAATGTTCCTAAGCGTAAGCGCTATGGCACAGGGTGTTTCAGGTACTGTTTCAGACGCAGCCTCAGGAGAACTTCTCCCAGGTGTTTCTGTAACTATTCAAGGAACCTCAACAGGTACAGTTACTGACATGATGGGTAAGTACTCAATCAATGCGTCTAACGGACAGTCATTGATGTTCTCATTGTTCGGCTACCAAACCCAAGTAGCTGAAGTATCTGGGTCTTCTGTAAATGTCTCTTTGAAGGCAGATCGTCAACAACTTGAAGAAGTTGTCGTGATCGGTTACGGTACTCAGAAAAAGAAAGACCTCACCGGTTCTTCTGCCCAAGTAAGTGCTGAAGATTTCAATGGTGGTGTTGTAACCTCTCCTGAACTTCTTATCCAAGGTAAAGCTGCTGGTATCACCATCACGCCTACTAACGGTGAGCCAGGTGGTGGTGTAAGCGTACGTGTACGCGGTGGTACTTCGATTTCTTCTTCGAATGAGCCATTGTATGTGATCGACGGAATGCCGATCCAAGCTGCAAACACGCTTCCTGATGGAACTGGCCAAACTGGCGGTTCTCAGCGTAACCCACTTTCTCGTTTGAACCCGAACGACATTGAGTCGATCACTGTATTGAAAGACGCTTCTGCGACTGCGATCTACGGTGCACGTGGTGCGAATGGTGTAGTATTGATTACTACGAAGAAAGGTGCGAACGGTCGCATGAGTGTAGATTACAACTACCAAGTTTCAGCTTCTACGCTTGCTAAAAAGCTCGACCTATTGAACGCTGATGAATACCGTGCTGCTGTAAACCGTTTCAACTTAGGAAACACTTTAGGTGATGCAAATACAGATTGGCAAGATGAAATCTTCCAAACAGGTATCGCTCAACAGCACAACCTTAGCTTGAACGGTGGTAACGAAAAAGGTTCGTACCGTTTATCTTTAGGTTATTTAGACCAAGACGGTATTGTGTTGAACTCAGGTACTGAGCGTTTCACTAGCCGCTTGAGCATGAACCAAAAAACGTTGAACGACAAACTAACGCTTTCTGGAAACATCAACGTTTCTCAGCAAGATGATAACTTGACTCCATACCAGCAAACTGGTGGTTTCGAAGGTGGTTTGTTCACAAACGTTATGAAGATGAACCCTACCCTTCCTGTATATGATGCAGACGGTAACTACACCTTCGTATCTAACTCTGTTCGTAACCCAGTTCAAGCAGCGCTTGAGATTGATGATGTTGCGCGCACATTGAGTTTGACTATGAACGGTTCTGCTCGTTTGGACCTCGGCGATGTTGTTGAAGGTTTGAGCGCTACTGTAAACACTGGTTACGATACCTATAATACTATTCGTAAGACCTACCTTCCAAAGTCTACTCCTTACGGTGTAGCTGATAACGGTGTAGGTTCTCAGAAATACGGTCAAGTTTCTTCTACAGTTTTGGAGACGTACTTGAACTACGACAAAGAGGTAGCTGGCAACATGTTGAATGTTATGGGTGGTTACTCTTGGCAAGAAAACAACTACGAAGGTTTCGGTGCAACAGCATACGAATTCGTTACTGACAACTACAGCTTCAACAACCTTGATGGTGGTGGTCGCGCACAGTTGGGTGACAAATACTCGTACCGTGGACAGTCTCGCTTGATCTCATTCTTCGGTCGTGCGAACTACGATATCGACGGAAAGTTGATGTTGACAGGTACCGTTCGTCGTGATGGTTCTTCTAAGTTCGGTGCAAACAACAAATGGGGGGTATTCCCGTCGTTTGCAGCAGCATTGCGCTTGTCTGAGTTTGACTTCGTACCAGAGAGCTTCTCTGATTTGAAACTCCGCGCAGGTTGGGGTATCGTAGGTAACGAAGCGATCGGTGAATACCAGAGTATCGCTCGTATCGGTACAGGTGCTAACGCGGTTATCGGTGGAACAGCTACTTCAGGTACAGGTTACTTGAACCCAGCGAATCCATCACTACGTTGGGAAAGCACTGCTTCTACAAACGTCGGTCTTGACTTCGAACTTAACGGTGGTAAATTCTACGGTTCTTTGGATCTCTTCCAGAAAAACACAGATAACCTATTGTTGACTGTTCCTGCTCCAGCTCCTTCTGTTGCTCCAACATTGCTTGCTAACGTAGGTGCTACTTCGAACAACGGTTTCGACCTCATGATGAACTACGCGCTTGTTAGTACTTCTGACTTCGGTTGGGATATCGGCTTCAACGTTTCTCGTTCAAGATTGGTTGTAGAAGATTTGGGTACAAACTCAGAAATTCTAACTGCTCCTATCTCAGGTGCTGGTCAGTCTGGTGCTTTTGCTCAGAAATTAGTTGTTGGTGAAGCGTACGGTACATTCTACGGTTTGGTATACAACGAAGCAGATGGATCTTACGGTTCAGAACCAGAGGTGATCGGTTTGGCTCAGCCTAACTTCACTTACGGTTTGATGAACACGTTCTCGTTCGGTAAATTCAACGCGAACATCTTCTTCCGTGGCCAGCAAGGCGGTAGCGTATTTAACAACACTGCAATGGAGTACACTACTTTGGATAACTTGAACACCAACATTAACTTATTGAAGCCAGCACTTGACTTCGACGACGCTATGTTGACTTCAACGCCTACATACTCTTCTCAGTGGATCGAAGACGCTTCGTTCCTACGTTTGGACAACTTGAACATCTCTTACAACATTGATGTTGAAGGTTCAGATTGGTTGAACTCTGCAGTTGTAGGGTTGAGCGGTCAGAACTTGATGTTGTTCACGAACTACACAGGTTACGATCCAGAGGTAAACACGTCTGCTTCAGCAAACGGTGCGCCTTCTATCGGTGTGGATTACACCAACTACCCACGTGCACGTACTATTGCGTTGAACGTGAAATTCAACTTGAAATAATTTAAAAACAGATCGATACAATGAAAAGATTTTCAAAAATCGCATTGATTGCAGCCGCCGCCGTTTCGACAGTTACGTTCCAAAGCTGTACTGATCTAGAAGAAACTATCTACGAAGACATTACTTCGGATAACTTCTTCTCAAGCGAAGGCGATTACTACTCAGTACTCGTTAACGCTTACGGAAACTTGCGCCCACTACTATGGGGGTACTTCAACAACAGCCAGATTTCTTCAGATGAAACCATCGTACCTACACGTGGTGGTGACTGGGGTGATGGTGGTAAATGGAGAGAGTTACACCAGCACAACTGGACGCCAACGAACGCTGAGGTTGTAGCACACTGGAACGACGCGAACAAAGGTCTCGCTCAAACCAACCAATTCATTTATGATTTGGAAGCTGCTGACGAAAGCCTATTCACCGTGTACAGTAAAAGTACATTGATGGCTGAGGCTCGCGTACTACGTGCATTCTACTACTTCCAGTTGATGGACTTCTACGGTGGTGTACCGATCCTTCAAACTGCAGCGATCGATCCTACGAACCTGCCTGCAAGAAACACACGTACAGAGGTATTCGATTACATCGAAGCTGAACTACTTGCAGCAATCGCAGATCTAAAAGATTCGCACGGTTCTGACCAGCAAGGTCGTGTAACGAAATACTCGGCGCACGGTCTTTTAACAAGAATGTACATCAACGCTGAGGAGTTCACAGGAACTGCGCGTTTGGCTGATGCTATTTCGCACGCTGACATGGTCATCAACAGCACCGATTTCGCGTTGGAGTCAGATTTCCACAACAACTTTGTTCCTGAAAACCAAAACGCTTCAGAGAACGTCTTCGTTGTACCTAACGTTGCACAAGGTGGCTTAGGTCTTACGTTCAACATGAGAACGATGCACTACAACCAGTTGCCTTCTTCTCCATGGAACGGATTCTGTACACTTGCTGACTTCTACAACACGTTTGATACCGCTGACGCACGTCACGATATCTTCCTCGTAGGACAGCAGTTCGATGGTAACGGTGACGCGCTAGAAGATCGTCAGGGTAACGCTTTGAGCTTTACTTCTTCGATCACTGGCATCACTGGTGCTACAGAAACTGACGGAGTACGTGTAGTGAAATACGGCATCGATCCAGGAGAGCAAGGTGGTGAGTCAGGTAACGACTACATCCTCATCCGTTACTCGGACATCCTTCTAATGAAAGCTGAGGCGTTATTGCGTCAAGGTGATGAGGCAGGTGCACTTGCGATCGTTAACGACATCCGTTCACGTGCTGGTGCAGCAGATCGCACAACACTTTCGCTAGACGATTTACTCGAAGAGCGCGGTTTTGAGCTTGCATGGGAAGGTGTAAGACGTCTGGATCTTATCCGTTTCGGTAAGTTTACTCAAGCATGGGAAATGAAGGAAACGACAAACGACCCTAACGTGAAGTTGTTCCCAATTCCTTTCTCAGCACTCGGTGCAAACCCGAATCTTACTCAAAACCCAGGTTACCCAGCTGAGTAATCTACCACCGGTTTTTAGTTAAACATATTGTTTTAAGTAAGGAGCCAGCACTTAGGTGCTGGCTTTCTTTTTATATTGCTTTTCTAAACACAGCCACGTCTTATGATCAAACGTCTACCCACTATTGTAGCTGCACTTTCGCTCACCTTCGTTGCTTGTAAGCAAGAGGCGCCGATCACCACGCTCTTTACGCAAATGGACCTCCCTGAGGCGGGTATCGACTTTCAAAACGACTTGGCGTACGATAAAGACTTCAATGTATTCACGTACCGCAATTTTTACAACGGCGGTGGCGTAGCTGTGGGAGACGTCAATAACGACGGCTTAGTCGATCTATTTTTTACAGCCAATCAGAAGGACAATAAGCTCTTTTTGAATAAAGGCAACTTCAAATTTGAAGACATCACCGCAACCTCTGGCGTAGCTGGAAACCAATCTTGGTCGACAGGCGTTGCGATGGCGGATGTGAATGGAGACGGACTGTTGGACATTTATGTGTCCAATTCTGGCGACATCAAAGGCGATTCAAGGGCGAACGAACTCTTTATCAATAACGGAGATTTGACCTTCCGTGAAGAGGCCGCGAAGTGGGGCATTGACGATCAGGGATTGTCCACACACGGGGTGTTTTTTGACTACGACAAAGACGGCGATTTGGATTTGTATGTGCTCAACAACAGCTACCGTGCGATCGGAAGTTTCAACTTAGAAAAGAGTTCGCGGGAAGTTCGCGATGCGGAAGGTGGAGATAAGCTGTATCGCAACGATGGAGCGGCATTTTCGGATGTGAGTGAATCGGCGGGGATTTTGGGAAGTGAAATTGGTTTTGGATTAGGAACCACGGTGGGCGACGTGAATGGCGACGGCTGGCTGGACATCTACATCTCGAACGACTTTTTCGAAAAAGACTATTTGTACATCAACAACCAGGACGGGACGTTCCGTGAAGAATTGGAGCTGCACATGCGCCACACCTCATTCGCTTCGATGGGTGCAGATATGGCGGACATCAACAACGATGCGTCACCGGATATTTTCGTGACGGACATGCTTCCGGAAAGTGTACGCCGATTAAATCAGACCACAACGTTTGAGAATTGGGACGTGTACCAGGGGAAACTCAATTGGGGCTACTACCACCAGTTCAACCGCAACATGCTGCACCTGAACACCACCGAAGGCGACTTTCAAGAAGTGGGACAACTCGCTGGTGTAGAGGCGACCGACTGGTCTTGGGGCGCATTGATCGCCGATCTAGACAACGACGGCTGGCGCGACATCTACATCTCAAACGGGATCAACCACGACCTTACCGACCAAGATTACATCAACTACATTTCCAACGAGGAGGTGATGCGCTCGATCGTCACTGAAGAAGGCGTGAACTACAAGGAGCTGATCGACCTGATGCCTTCTACACGCATTCCGAACTACGCCTACCAGAATGTGGGCAAGGGACTTGCGTTTGAGAATCGGACAGAGGCTTGGGGATTGGAAATACCTTCTCACAGTAATGGGGCAGTGTACGGTGACCTCGACAACGATGGCGACCTAGATTTGATCGTAAACAACACGAATCAGGCACCCTTCTTGTGGCGAAATAATGCAGAAAAGATGCACCCAGAAAACCATAGTGTGCAGTTGGATTTGCGCCGTAAGGACGGTACTGCGGCGATCGGCGCGAAGGTGTACGGCTATGCGAATGGTGCGTTGTTTTATGCAGAAAATGTACCGATGAAAGGGTTCCAGAGCTCGGTGGATCCTAGGGTTCACTTGGGGTTAGGCGCTGTGACGCGTTTGGACAGCTTGGTGATCGACTGGGACGGAGGGAAGGAAACGGTATGGACGAGCGTGAAGGCGGACAGTTTGTACCAAATCACGATGCAGGATGTGACGGGACGTGCGCGCGGTGTGGAAACTGAGGAGCTGTTGGAATTGGCGACGACTATGGGCGCTCGTGAAGAAGATCGCTTTAGCCAATTCAATGAAGAGCGACTGCTTCCGCAAATGACCACCACTGAAGGTGCGAAACTGGCGTACGGCGACATCAACGCAGATGGATATATGGATGTGTACCAGTGTGCCGCTTCAGGCGAAGAGGGACAGCTGTTCTTCGGAGCGGCCGGGGGCGTTTGGCGTCCATCGAAAAACGGTCCGTTCGGCGTACATGCAGCTGCAGAGGATACAGACGCGAAATTTTTTGACTACGACAACGACGGCGATTTAGATCTGTACGTGGCGAGTGGTTCGATGACTTTGGCCTCGGGCGATCGTGGGTTGCTGGATCGCATCTATAAGAACAACGGGCGTGGCGGTTTTAGCTACGATGAAGAGGCGCTGCCGCAGCTTGGTGTACGTTCTTCGAGCATCGCCGTGGCAGATTTCGACGGAGACGGACTGCAAGATGTGTTTGTAGCCGTGCGCGGAGTGAAAGGGAGTTATGGAATGCCGGCAAGCAGTTTGTATTTGAAAAATTACGGCAACGGCCAGCTGCGGAATGAGCGACGGACGACGCGTAGTTTCCAGCGCTTGGGCATGCTGACAGATTGCGCAGCGGCGGACATTGACAACGACGGAGATATGGACCTGTTGAGCGTCGGTGATTGGTCGGGCGTTCGAGTTTGGGTAAATGATGGGAACGCGATTTTTAAGGAACAGACCTTAGAGCGCGGCTTTGACCACAGCCAGGGATTGTGGAATACGATGGAATTGGCCGATGTGGACGGAGACGGATGGATGGACATTGTTGCTGGGAATTTAGGTGAGAATTGCCGCCTTGCTGCAAGCCCGCAAAAGCCGATGGCGCTGTTTGTAAACGATTTCGATCGGAACGGATTTTCAGACCCTATTTTGTGTTCGTATCAAGGAGACACCTTGTTCCCACGTGTGCTGCGCAACAACCTGATCTCGCAGCTTCCATATTTGAAAAAGCAAAACTTAAAATTTGAGCAGTACGCAGGAAAGAGCGTGTTCGAGGTGTTCGACACGTTGCAGCTCGAACGCAGTGCACTACTGCAAGTGCAGACACTAAAAACGACCGTGTATTACAATAACCAGGGCGTATTTTCCTCACATGAGTTGCCGGTACAAGCGCAAATAGCACCCGTGTATGCGATAGAAGTGGTCGACGTAAATAACGACGGACACAAGGACCTATTGCTGGGAGGGAATTTATTCGAAGTGCAGCCGGAATGGGGCCGATATGATGCCTCGAGAGGAACGGTACTTTTAGGGGATGGCGCTCGTGGTTTTACGGCAGTTCCTATCACCGAAAGTGGCTGGAATTTGGACGGCCAATTGCGCGATATCGTCGCCTTTGACCACGACGGGCAAACGCAAATTCTGATCAGTAGGCTCGAAGGTCCGATCGAGGTGTATAACGTTGCGAAGTGATGCAGTTCCTGCCTTGCATAGCGGTCGCGGCAGTTCTTGCGGCATGTGGCGTGGCTGAAAAAGAGCCCGCTGTGGAGACCTTGTTTACGGAGGTGGCGGCTGAAGCTGGAATTGGCTTTCGGAACGATTTGGAAGAAAACGAAGCGCAAAACATCGTCGACTACCTCTATTTCTACAATGGCGCGGGCGTCGCTGTGGCCGATTTCAATAAGGACGGACTCGAAGACATCTACTTCGTACGCAACCGTGGAGCGAATGCACTCTACTGGAACAACGGCGATTGGAAATTTACCGAAGGTGCCGCAAAGGCAGGTGTGCAAGGCCAAGCCGAGTTTCAAAATGGCGTGAGCGTTGTGGACATCAACGCAGACGGCTACCCGGATCTGTGCGTAAGTGCCGTGAATCATTTGGGGTGGAGCGGAACGCATGAATTTTACTTGAATCAGGGCGATGGCACGTTCACAGAACAAGCCGCTGCGCTAGGAATAGATGTGGGCGGCTATGGGCAACAGACGCTGTTTTTCGACGCAGACAACGACGGGGATATGGATCTGTATGTCCTGCGTCACAGCGTACACCCTTCAGGGAGCTACCACCGCGCTTCGCAACGCAGTGAGGTCGATGAGCACGCTGGAGATTTATTTTTTCGCAACATCGGGAGTGCCTCGGCGCCAAAATTCGAGGAACAGACCAGGGCTGCGGGGGTGCTGAGCTCGCCGATCGGCTATGGGCTCAGTGTGATTGCACGTGATTTCAATAGTGACGGCTACCTCGATGTGTATGTTGCGAACGACTTTCATGAAAATGACTATTTGTACGTGAACCGAGGTGGGGAGCGGTTTGAATTGGTCACCGAAGAGAGTTTTCAAACCCATTCGAAGTTTACGATGGGGATAGACGCGGCCGATTTTAACAGCGACGGTCACCAGGATCTTTTCACCCTCGACATGAAGCCTTGGGATGAGATTGAGCGCAAGAATGCCTTGGGCGCGGAGCCTTTTCACATCCACAAATACAAGCGGAGCCAAGGCTATCTCGAGCAGTTCCCGAAAAATAGTCTGCACACGTTCCGAGGGAATCAGCAAAGCGCTTCAGGGAGCATTCCGGTGTTTGAAGACCGTGCGCCATTACTGGGCGTGGAAAGCACCGACTGGAGCTGGGGCGTGCTTCTAGAAGATTTTGACGGCGATGGGTACAAGGACATCTTTGTGACCAATGGAATCAAACGTCGCCCAAACGATCTGGACTACATCCAATTCCTTTCCGACGGTGGCATGGCCGCAACCAGCGACCAAGACATTTACCGCGAAATGCCACCTGGGGAAGTGCCCAACAGGGCGTACCGTGGCGCAGCCAAAGCACCGCTAGAAGAAGTCAGCACTCGCTGGGGTCTGGATCACTTGGGAACGAGCAACGGTTCAGCCCTTGGTGATTTTGACAACGACGGACGTTTTGATTTAGTGGTGAACAACCTGGACGGACCCGCCCTTTTGTACAAAAACACATTAGCTAGTCCGACCACTATGGTAGACTTTGGGGGGTATGACGTGCGTTACCGCAAACGTGCTGACGCAAAAGCACATTGGAACACGGGAACTCGTTCGTGGCTCAGCCACAGCACCTCGCGCGCAGCAGTGGATGACTTCGGTGGAGCCATTATAGTCGAGTGGCCACACCGTAACGCGGAGCTCTTTGAACTGCTTCCTGGGGAAGTAAACAGACTAGAGCCAGGGACAGGGTATGACGCAGGGAAATTGACCACCGTAGATAAATCTCGACCAAAGCCTGCCCCGGATACTTTGCGCCTCGAGCACCGCGAAGATGCCTACACCAGCTTTGTCCAAACGCCGCTTCTGATCGAAGGGGTGGACGAGCTTGGACCTGCAGCAGAACATTTTGACCAGCAAGTCTTTATCGGGGCAAGTACCCGCAAGGCTCCGAGCTGGTGGAACTCCGATACTGGAGACACCACGCAGATCTTCCGCGATCGCAACTATGAAGATGTAGATGCGGCTGTGATTACATTAGGAACGGGAGAAAAGGCGCTCGTTGTGGTAAGTGGCGGTAGTGCCGCGCCAAACGAAAGTGCTGCCTATCGCGACCGAATGTACCTAAAGGCGAACGGACGTAGCGTGCTGCTCGAAGGGAGCGGAACGAACGCATCCTGCGTAGCGGTTGTAGATGCAAACGGCGACGGAATAGACGACCTGTTTATCGGCGAACGTAGCGTATGGAACGACTATGGGGCTTTACCCCAACATGCGCTCTACCTTGGAGATAAAGATGGAGGTTTAACGCCCGTGCGTCCAGAATGGCTGAACCATTTCGGGATGATTACCGACGCTGCTGTGGGCGATGTTACGGGCGATGGCAGAGCCAATTTGGTGGTTGCCACAGACTGGAGCGCAGTACAAGTGATCGATTTCACACAAGAGCGAATTTTCCCAAAGCACATTTCGAAAAATGGCTGGTGGCGCCATGTATCGCTCGTGGATTTGGACGGGGACAACGACCTGGATGTGATTGCCGGTGGGTTTGGCCAAAACCACGGGCTAACGGTAAGCGATCATGACCCGATCGAGCTGTGGATCAAGGACTTTGACCGCAACGGCGACCGCGATTTCATTTACGCTTACACGAATCAAGAGGTGCGTTATCCGCTGTTCGGACGCGATGAACTGATCAAGGAAAGTGTCCAATTCCGCAAACAATACCTCAAAAACCGCACATTCGCAGGGAAGACCTTCGATGAATTGTTCACCGGGAAAGACCTCAGCGGAGCGGACCTCCTGCAGATCAGCTTTAGCGGTTCCGCAGTACTCTGGAACGAGTTTGGCCAATTCACACAACAAGCATTGCCCGATGAATTCCAGCAAGGCCCCATAAACGCAAGCTTCGTAAGCGAAAACGGCGTGTGGCTGGCAGGCGGTTCAGACGCCGTACATACCTCGATCGGAACGCAAGAGTCGTTCTGCGGCGGCATACTTCGACTGGAAAACGGGCAACTGTCCTACGCGCCGACCCCGTACATCTTCCGCGGCTCAGTACGGCAATTCCTTCCTGTAAATAACGACCTCCTGGTACTGCTGAACAACGGCCCAGTACTGCAGGTCACGCCCTAATTTTTGAACCGACTTTTGTACCTTTCGGCCATGACAAAACACCTATTTACTGCCTTGATTTTTGGCGCCTTGTTGACCAGTTGTACCCTAGATCCCGAATGTGTTTGGGACGACAGCTACCCAGAATTTGAGACCTACGATTTACTCCCAGATCTTGAGCAAGTCGATCTCGTGCTTCACGGAAGAAATCAAGACGACGACATCGATTTATACACTGGTTATGTCGTTCGTAGCGACAGTGCCTATGAGGTGTTAACGGAATTTTCAAGGCAAGATAGCTGCGACTATTGCAACTATCCCCAGATCGATTTCAGTGAGTACACGCTCGTGGGCTACACGACGGAGATCGGCTGTTACTCTGTGAACTACCTCAAAGTGAGCGCTACTTCAGGGGGCTTGCTGTATGCGTTGAAAACACTTGATGAGAGCCGTTGCAACAGCGTGTTTTGTGACAATTTTAGTTTTAATTGGGTCCTAGTGCCCAAAAGCGCGGATACCGCGGAGATCACCTTTGAAGACGGCATCGCACGCTACGACTGCGATTGCTAACCCATAACGCCTTTTTACGCCCATGAAACAGCTCATTCAAACTCTAATCGCCTTAGCGCTATTGACCTCTTGCCAGGGGCCGAGCGAACCGTACGACCACTATGCGCGGGACTTTCAAGAGGTCAACCAGGCCATTACGGATATTCTGGTGCATGACATTTTCTCACCACCGGTGGCAGCGCGCGTTTACGTGTACAGCACTACCGCTGCGTACAGTGTCGTCGCGGCTTCCAACGAACAGTACAAGCCGTTAACGGGCCAATTCAGCGGATTCCCGGTGATTGCCGAGGCGCCTAAGGATCCTGAATTTAGTGCAGAAGTGGCTGCGCTACATGCCGCGGGTATTGTGGGAAAAGCGTTAGTGTTTTCGGAGGACCGCATGGAACAGCACATGGAAGGGTTGATGGCGAAATTGGCCAAGCATCACGGTGAGGCGGGTATGACGCTGTCGAAAGAATACGGCGCGAAAGTCGCTGCAACCGTGCTGGATTGGGCCTCGAAAGACAATTACAACCAAACACGCACCTTCACGAAATACGAGATCAATGACGATCCGATGCGCTGGAAACCGACGCCACCAGATTACATGGACGGGATCGAGCCGCACTGGCGCAACATCCGTCCCCTAGTGCTCGACAGCGCTCAAATGTTCAAACCTGTTCCCCCGCCGACGCCTTCGATGGATACCTCTTCTGTCTTTTACAAGGACTTGATGGAAGTATACGACGCGGTGAATAACCTCACTGAGGAGCAGGAAGCCATTGCCCAATTCTGGGACTGTAACCCCTATGTCTCTGTGCATAAAGGACACGTGATGCTTGCCACCAAGAAAATTACTCCGGGCGGTCATTGGATGGGCATCACTGGCATTGCATGTCGCAAGGCGGGATTGGATTTTGAACGTACGATCGATGCGTATTTGCGCGCGGCAACGGGACTTTTCGATGGGTTCATTTCGTGCTGGGATGAGAAATACCGTTCAGAATTGGTCCGTCCAGAGACGCTGATCAACGAGAATTTTGATGATAGCTGGCAACCGCTGTTGCAAACGCCGCCGTTCCCGGAATACACCTCTGGGCACAGCGTGATTTCTGGTGCTGCGGGCATCATGCTCACGGGTGTTTTCGGCGACCAATTCTCCTTCAGAGACTCCACCGAACGCATCTACGGCCTACCCGACCGCTCCTACGACAGCTTCAATGCAGCCTCGGACGAAGCAGCAATTTCCCGCTTGTATGGCGGCATTCACTATATGCCGGCGATCGAAATTGGCGTGCTACAAGGGCGCACACTCGGTGCCTTTATCGACTCCTCCCTAACCACTTACCTTGACCCGCAAGACCATGAATAACTCCTACAAATGGGCGATGTACCTAAATTTCTTCGTGTTCGCCATCTTGCTGAACAGCGTGGGGATTGTGATCCTAAAAAGCATCAACAACTACGGCGTCACGGAGCTGCAGGCCAGTACCCTAGAGCTGTTCAAGGACATGCCCGTGGCGATAGTGAGTTTCCTGTTCGCGAGCTTCATTCCTAAAATTGGCTACAAAAAGACCATGCTGATCGGCTTAACGCTGGTGCTGGTCGGCCTCGCCCAGATGTACCTGGGCAACAGTTTTTCCTCCGCACAAATCCTCTTCGCGATCGTCGGGGGAACCTTCGGGCTCATAAAAGTGAGTGTGTACGGTTCGATCGGACACATCGCAGAGGGTGAGAAAGCGCACAATTCCATCTTGAGCACCGTCGAGGGCATCTTCATGTTTGGGGTCGCCTCCGCCTACTTCCTCTTCCCAGCCTTCAATACAGAAGGTCTGCCGAACGCATGGCTGAACGTGTATGTGCTGCTCGGTGCGATGGTCGTTCTCGCGATTTTATTCTTGATTCGCATTCCAGAATTGCCCAAAGCCCAAGGCAAAGTAAACCTCATCGAGGAGTTCAAACCCATGCTCGGACTGATCACAAAATTACTGGTGATCGTGTTCGTGTTTTCCGCGTTTTTGTACGTGATGATCGAGCAAGGCATCATGACTTGGCTCCCGACCTTCAACGAAAAAGTCCTCTCACTTTCTGAGGACAACAGCATCCGTATGGCCAGTATTCTCGCGCTCACCCTAGGTTTCGGACGCATCCTCGGTGGCCAATTCTCTGAACGACTCCACTGGTCCCTTGTGCTCTCCATCGCCATCGTCTGTTCCATGCTCATGGTCGCTTTTGTACTGCCACAGGCCCTCAGCAAGGAAATTAGCGAAGACCCCATCACCTTGTTTGGCCTGCCCATCATCGCTTTTGTATTCCCCTTAGTCGGGCTCTTTATCGCTCCGATCTATCCGCTCCTAAATAGCGTAGTACTCAGCGCACTCCCGAAAACCCTCCACAGCCCGATGACCGGACTCATCGTCCTGTTCTCAGCAACGGGTGGAACCTTGGGATCGCGCATCACCGCCTACTTTTTCGAAACACTTGGCGGCGCCGCGTTTTACTTCACGCTGGTTCCGATGACCCTCTTGCTGATCGCTGTGTTTATACTCAGAAAATTGACCGCTAAGGCATGAGTACACGCGTAGAAGTCATTCTGGCAGAACTCTTCGTCGACTTGCATACCAGCGGTTTGTGGTCGGATGAAAAGTACATTTCCGATGCGGTCGTTCAGGGCGAGCCCACCGAAGTGTTGTCGGCCTACCGCGCGCAAAAAGAGCGTTCAGATTTTGACTTGCGTGCCTTCTTTGACGAGCACTTTGCTCCGGTGGAGGTGAAAGAAATTGGCTTTGGTTACGAACAGGATCGCAGCCCTTCCGAACACATCCACGCGCTCTGGCCCTACCTGCACCGCCCGGCAGATACCGACGCGCAAGGACGCAGCTCAAAAGTGCCCTTGCCTCACAGTTACATCGTGCCCGGGGGCAGATTTCAAGAAGTCTACTACTGGGACAGTTACTTCACCCAGCTTGGACTGCTGCTCAGCGGCCACCACGAATGGGTCCTGGATCTGCTGCTGAACTTCGAACATTTCATCCTCACTTACGGACACATCCCAAACGGGAACCGTACTTACTTCCTCTCACGCTCTCAGCCGCCGTTCTTCGCACTTATGGTTGACGCCTATGCGCAGCGTAGTGATGATCCGAACGCGGTCTATGAGCGCTTTAAAAATGCGTTAATCAAAGAGTACGACTTCTGGAGTGCGGAACACCGCAATGTGCATGGCCACACCACGTATTGGGATGCAGAAGACGCCCCGCGCATCGAGATGTATAGGACTGATCTGGAGTGGGTGGAACACGCAAAATCGCACCCCAGCTACTTTAGACACTTGCGCGCTGCTTGTGAGAGCGGGTGGGATTTCTCCTCGCGTTGGATGAGCGATTCGCAAGATTTAGGCACGCTACGCACGCTCGAGATTGCACCGGTGGATTTAGCGAGTTTGCTCTATTTCCACGAGCAACTGCTGCATTGCATAACGGGTGAGAAGCGGTATCAATTGGCCGCAGCGAAGCGCAAAGAATCCCTGCAAATGGACTTTTGGACCGAGCGCGGTTTTGAGGACATCGACCTAAAGACAGGCGAAGGAACGGGCGTGCTCTCCGCAGCAAGCCTCTTCCCGCTTTTCGTAGGTGCTGCCACCACGCAACAAGCCGAGAAAACAGCCGCTATCGTGAAGGCACAGCTGTTGCAGAAAGGCGGTATTACCACGACGACCATAATTTCCGGACAGCAGTGGGACGCGCCGAACGGCTGGGCGCCCTTGCAGTGGATTGCGGTTCAGGGGTTGCACAGGTACGGGCATGAGGAATTGGCCAAAACGATCGCAGAGCGGTGGATCGAAACCTGCGATACCATCTACCACGCGAAGGGCAAATTCGTCGAAAAGTACAACGTGTACGAACCTGAAAACCTCAGCAAAGGGGGTGAGTACGACGTACAGGACGGCTTCGGCTGGAGCAACGGCGTGTACCTCGCACTCAAAAATTATATAGCTACTTATTGAGCGTAATCTGCCGCAAGGGTAACGCGCGAATTGTTGTGCGTAACGAGTGTGGTCACCGCGTTTTGGAACGTACCATTCACGAAAGAATATCCGGTGCGCTCATTCGCTGCCGAGGTCTCCAATAACGTGCGGCCGTTCTCGTAATACGTAGACATTTCAGCCACCGCAAACGGTCCTTCGATGAAGGATTTGATATGGTTCTTATACTGCGCTTCATACACAGGATCGGCGATCAGGAAATTCATAAGCGGCCAGTCGATGCCCACTTCACTCATTCCAAAAGAAACTGCACCGCCCTGCTTTCCGAGCTGGAATGCTTCATTGTTGTCCCAAACGATCCATTTGATCAAGCCGTCCGCCGGATCGTTGTAGAGGTAGTAGTT
>Ga0209137_1001864_pt1 | contig 19356 bp, 15 predicted proteins | sample SaaInl5LU_22_DNA_FD_184642 | JGI IMG/M metagenome (GOLD analysis project Ga0209137, IMG submission 184642) | Marine microbial communities from expanding oxygen minimum zones in the Saanich Inlet - ESP_105LU_22_DNA (SPAdes) (version 2) | ecosystem: Environmental > Aquatic > Marine > Intertidal... | reverse complement strand
TTAGGATACGCGACAATCTCATTATTCAGATCTAAATCGGGTCGCATTCTTATTGCCTTAATATAAGGCCGTGAGAATGTACGACAAAAAGCGTCTGTCTCATTGCCATGAAACTGCAAAAGATCGACACCAGCTTCGTTAATCACTTGATTTATAAAATCGGATTGCGCATCAACGAAGAGAGCAACGCTCGTTACAAATGGAGGAACTCGCGCGATAATCTGCGCCGCTGTCGCTATGGATACAGCGCGCGGGCTTTTATCATAAAAAACAAAACCTAGCGCGTCTGCACCCGCCTCTACAGCGGCAAGGGCATCCTCGACTCGGGTGATTCCGCAGATCTTAATACGTGTTCTCAAATCCAGCACTCGAGCGCCAATAAATTGAGGCCATATACTAACGCAGCTAGTCGACAAGCGAAAGTCGACTACCCCTTATCAAGCACTTATAAACCATTGATTTAGTCATTTTAAGCCGCTGAACTGAGTGGGTACCAATACCCATTAGAACGAGTAAGCTAGTGCTGATAGCTAAAGGGCGGCTTGATTAGAGAAAAAAGGGCCCCTGGTTACCCGCTGGAAGATCAAATTGATCGGGATACCTAACATCTACGAAGTAGAGCCCCCAAGGAGGTGCAGTTACCCCGCCGAGCCGGCGATCACGCGCATCCAATACGGTTTTACTCCAATCTACCTGTGCTTCACCGGCTCCGATTTTCATTAAAACACCGGCCACGTTGCGCACCATATGATGTAAGAAAGCATTGGCGCAGATGTCGATCACAATCAACTTACCTTTAGGGTAAACATCAATGGATTTTACCGTTTTAACGGGGCTCTTTGCCTGACAGGCAATAGCTCTGTAAGAGGTAAAATCATGCTCACCAAGCAAATGCTGTGCAGCGGCTTGCATACGCGATAACTCAAGCTCTTTATGCGTCCAACTTACACCGCGACTTAAAATGGCAGGCTTTACTGGCGCAGAGTAGATAACATAGCGATACCGCCGCTCCATAGCCGAAAAACGGGCATGAAACTGATCGGATACAGGCTTTGCCCACAACACAGCTATATCATCTGGCAAGTGAGTATTAGTGCCTCTTACCCAAGCCCTTTCAGGACGCTCAATTTGAGCATCAAAGTGAACGACCTGATAACAGCCATTAACACCTGTATCGGTTCTACCTGCACAGATAACACCGACAGGATGGTTGGCTATTTTGCTAAGTGCACTCTCTAAAGTCTCTTGAACCGTAGCGACCTGATCGTCACGTTGTGATTGCCAACCGTGATAATTAGCACCGGCATACTCTATGCCCAGCGCATAACGAAAAGGGGCGACTTGCGCCACCCCTTCTTGAATGTAAGAACTGCTCATTAACTCATCTTATCCAACAGAGACTGTGCTTCAGCTTGTTGTTGTGCATTGCCATCACGCACAACTTCGCTAAGGATATCACGAGCACCATCAGTGTCGTCCATCTCAATATATGCTCGCGCAAGATCAAGTTTAGTTTCAGATTCATCTGCACCATCAAGCATATCAAAGGAATCGTCTGCATCACTCAGATCATCACCCTCTTCTATAAGCTCGATATCGCCATCATCACTGGCTAGCAGTTCTTCTATCTCATCATCAAGACTCATATCAAGATCATGAGCAATATTCGCTGTAAGCTCCTCCTCAACGATTTCGCCTGGCTTTTTGGCCCGTAAAGGCTCGTCCATGCTAACGGACTCATCTAACGCCCTGACCATCTCATCGAGATCTGTGCCCCTGTCAGCGTCAGTGTCCATAGACATTTCTAAATCAACGGGATCATCCTCTAGGCTGTCATTATCAAGACTGCTCGAGTCGAGCTTGGCATCATCTGAGTGACTAGCCGTCTGGGCATCCTCTTGAATGCCGGTGAGTGAGTCATCAGCGCCCGCTTGAGCCAACTCAGCCTCCTCTCTAGGCTCAGTGTCAGCAAGCTCTACCTCATCACCTAAGCCACTATCAGCAAGGGCGCTAACGGCTGGGGGGGTACTCTTTTCAATCAGCTCTTCATCATCGTCTAAGAGGCCTAAATCGAATTCTAAGGCATCCTCATCATCAGCATCAGTCTGAGTCCCCTCATCTAAATCAGCATTTTTGGTGAGGTTAAAATCAAGTCCATCATTTGACTTAACAGCCGAGTCAGACCCCTCTTCCTCTTCAAGATTGGCTGCACTCTCGGCAAGCATTCGATCAAGATCATCATCAAGCAGATCATCAAGATCATCATCAGTACTGACACTCTCAAGCGCTGCAGACTCGATTGCGTCATTAGAATCTAATGACTCATTAATCAAATCAGATTCATTTACCTCTGGCGAAGCCGCAACCTGGTCTGACTCGGGCACTAGCTCTTCGTCGAAGAAAGAGTCATCGATCATAGCGTCTTGATCAGAATCAGCTTCCTCTGTATCGGGGCCCGATATAGCGAACTCAAGACCGTCAAGATCGTCATCATCCTCTTCTTCAAGCAGCTCATCTTCAGAACGCGTCAGAGCCGTTAAATCCTCATCGACATCACCGTCCTGGTCGAGTAAAGCATCAAGATCATCCTCTTCTGGCATACCTGAATTGTCATCCAGAATATCATCGAGAACAGAGTCAATCTCATCAACTTCAGCGCCTGAAGCGTAAGACTCTCCCTCATTCATATCCAGATCCATATCGAGGTCTAGGTTAGCCAGTTCATCGTCTAGCTCATTATCAAGATCATTCCCAAAATTAGTATCTAGGCTGTCACCAATCGGCTCACGAGCACTTATTGTTGAAGCCACGGCTGCAACACTGGCACCGGCTGTAGCCGCCAGGGGTGTAGCCATAGAGCTTGATGGCGAGTTAGGCGAGGATTCAAAATCCGGAATCTCATCTTCCTCAACAGACTCCTTCTTGGGCTTCTTCGCTTTTTTAGACTTTCGCGGGGCGGGTGCATCATCGTAATCCGCTGTTCGGCGTCGACGTATCAATGCATACAAAGCAAGAAGAAGCACCAACAGACCGCCAATACCACCTAGATAAAGAGGGTTAGTGACCAACATGTTGATCAACTCGTCTATCGGGCTAGGCTTTGGTTTATTGGCCTCTTGTGCCTGTTTTAGCATTTCTGCCTGCAACGAAGACATCTGTTGATCTTTGAGCTCAATCAAACGCTGCATTGCCATTAACTGTTCTTGAATTGAATCGAGTTTATCGCCTAACTCTGCATTCTCTCTGGAAACCTTATCGACCGACTCCTGTGTCATCAGAATTCGATTTTCAAGCGCCTCATTTCGTTTAATAAGTTCAGCTTCTCGTGGAGTGGGTTCATCAACAACCGCTTCATCGGCCGTTGTTTCATCCGCTTCGTCGCCCGAAATATTTGCCTCACCCGTAGATGATTGTTCCGCTGATACGATCTTTAACTGACTATCGGCGACATCAGGCGAACCCTCAGCCGCGCCACTAAGGCTAGACGTTTCATCTACAGCTGCCTTTACGGGTTCAGCAGGCTTTGGACTTGCTGCTCGTCTTCCCGCTTTCCAATCTGCAGTTTGTCGTGCCGCTTCAGCGATTGCTTGCTTTCGAGTTAATGCCCGCGCCTCTTCAGCTGTGGGGATTTGCATAACTTTGCCGGCACGCATGACATTAATATTAGACGTTGGGAAAAGATCTGGATTCTTGCGCTGCATCGCGATCATCATCTGTTCAATACTGATATCGGATGCGGGTTTATTGTTCTTAGCTAACACATAGAGCGTATCGTTATTATTAACGAAAACCTCTGTACCCAGCATGTTAGTTCGAATATTGGCAGTTGCTGGCTTAGCGACTTGAGGTGCAACGGCTGCAGTAGGCGTTGAGACAGTAGCAGGTGCAGTTATCGTTGTAGTAACCGGAGCAGGATCAAAAACCGGTGGATCTAACAGCAGCGTGTACTCGCGTACCAGACGACCATTTGGCCAATTAACCTCCATTAGGAAGCTTAAAAAGGGTTCTTGTACTGGGAATGAAGAGGTGACGTGGATACTGCCGGTACCATCAGGCTCAACTTTAACTTGAAACTTAAGATCGTTTAGAAAACGTGATTTAGTAATGCCTGCTAGCGAGAACTCATCCACATCAGCCATACGGGGCATTATTTGCAGTGGTGACAGATCACGTAACTGAACCAAACGTATGTCAGCATTGAGTGGTTCATTAAGTGCTGAATTTACGCGAATCTCTCCGAGACCTAACGCGTTTGCTTGCCCAACTGACATCGCAGCAGCGATCGCTAGACTAAGCGCAAGTTTGCGCACCATCTTTACTATCCTTATCTTTGGCCATTAACCCTGTCGGTTTTGTTTAAAAACAGACAGTTGCATTTCGCGAAACTGGTTGAAGTATTGTAGGTAGATGGTTAACGGTCAAGCCTGCCCCCAGAATAAACGGAGACAGGGAGGTAATATGTGCTAAAAATATCTACTTAGTGAGCCGTCACGAGTGCACGCAGTGCTTCAACGGCATTCGATGCACGACCTAAACGCTGTTCGTCAAACAGCAGTGTCATCAGTAGTACGTTTTCATCCTTAGGATCAAAACGTAAACGCGCCACCAAACACTCATCGATCCCTGTTGCACTTTGCGTTGAAGCAGAAGCTGAGGGTGCATAGCGTAACCTTGCCTCACGATCAATAAGGCGCACTAACTCCTCCAATTTAACACTTTTTGCTACTTCAACCGACAGTGTGACCGCTGTACCGTGAAACAGGGGTACCTGCACAGCGCTCGCATTTACCTCAAGGTCCTCTGCACCGAGTAACTCGGCCAAACCTTCAGTATAAAGTCGCTCAACCAGTAAAGAGCCTTTGTCATCGGTGGCGAGAGGCTGTGCAAGAAGATTGAAAGCGACACTGGCATCCAGAAACTTCGCCGCCGCTTCACGTCCATTTAATAGACTTGCAGTTTCAGCAGCCAAAGCTTGCACCCCAGCTTGATCATGCAAACTGGCCGGCAACATCAACGTAGCAGTCACACGCAAGGGTTCAACTGCCGCTGACAATGTCTTTAACACCATCGCCGTTGCGAGCAGTGCGGGCTCAGGTGAACGGTAAGAGCGGCCCGACACCAGTGTTAACTGGGTATTGGTAACACCCGGCAAAAGCAAATCGCCCGACTCCGTTTGACTCCGTGCGTGAAGATCGAACAAGGTGACTCTCGGTGCGACTTGATCAATGATCTGCGCAGGAATATCAGCAGCACACAAAATAGCGAGAGTGGCATTGTCCAAATCAATGTGTGGGTATGGCCTTACACGATGCGCTCGACCATTTATCATTAATGAACGTCCCGCTTCATCCTCTGCATCATAAAGCTCAAAATTAACCTCTTTGGCTAGAGGGTGGTTTTCAATCAGCTCCAGCAATTGTTCGCCAGCCAGCGCGCTGATTCCCAACAGAACCACTTTATTCGACATTGGTATCTCCAAAACGTAAAACAGCCCGTACGGTTAAGACCATCCCGGGCTGATAAAAAAAGCTGTAAAGATAACAGCTATTGGCGAGTGTTTAGCGCTCTGCAAGAATTCGCAACATGCGACGAAGCGGTTCAGCAGCACCCCACAACAACTGATCCCCAACACTAAAAGCATTTAGGTACTGTTTGCCCATCTTCATTTTGCGAAGACGGCCCACAGGAATATTTAGCGTACCCGTAACCTTCGTTGGGGTTAGGTCTTGCATGGTGATTTGACGATCATTAGGCACCACACTAACCCACTGATTCGCTTCTGCGATCATATGCTCAATCTCATCCATCGGGATGTCTTTATTAAGCTTAATAGTGAACGCTTGGCTGTGGCAACGCATAGCCCCGATGCGAACACAGGTACCGTCAATTGCGATAGGATTTGCATTACGACCCAAGATCTTATTGGTCTCGACATACCCTTTCCACTCCTCTTTTGACTGACCGTCCGCAACGGGAACATCGATCCAAGGAATGAGTGAACCCGCAAGTGGGACACCGAAATTATCGACTGAAAGCTCATTGCGCATGCTTTGAACAACTTGACGATCAATATCAAGAATAGCTGAAGCGGGGTTGTCTAACAGCGATTGAGAGCCATCGCGAATCTGACCCATCTGTGTAATCAATTCACGCATATTGCGTGCACCCGCACCGGAAGCCGCCTGGTATGTCATTGAGGTTAACCACTCAATATGACCTGCTTTAAACAGACCACCCAGTCCCATGAGCATTAAGGAAACGGTACAGTTACCGCCCACAAAGGTTTTAATTCCTTTACTCAAACCCTTGTCAATAATGTCTGAGTTAACAGGATCAAGAATAATGATCGCATCATCATCCATGCGAAGAGCAGAAGCCGCATCGATCCAGTATCCATTCCAGCCAGCCGCACGCAAACGCGGATAAATATCCTTCGTGTAGTCGCCACCCTGACAGGTAATGATCACATCCATCTGTTTGAGCGCATCAATATCTGCTGCATCCTTCAGTGGCGCGATATCTTTACCGATCTCAGGGCCCGCCTGGCCTACCTGAGAGGTGGTGAAAAAAACTGGCTCATTAATATGGTCAAAGTCGTTCTCTTCCAGCATACGCTGCATAAGAACAGAACCCACCATACCGCGCCAGCCGATAAAACCTACACGATTCATGTTAAACCTCTGTTTTGGAGTCCTTAGCTTCGGCATCCACTGCCAAAGCTCAATTAAAAAGGCCGGTATTTAACCGGCCTGTCCGAGTAAAACGGCCTGTTAAGCGCTTAGCGCTGCTATAACCGCGTCACCCATTTCCGTTGTGCTCACCTTTTGCATACCTTCAGAAAATATATCCGCAGTACGCAGCCCTTGGTCAAGAACAGCGCTAACGGCCGCTTCAATTCGATCGGCTGCCGCGCTCCTATCTAAGGAATAGCGCAACATCATAGCGGCAGATAGAATGGTTGCCAACGGATTTGCAATGTTTTGACCTGCAATATCAGGCGCAGACCCATGACAGGGCTCATACATACCCTGCCCTTGTTTGTTCATTGAAGCAGATGGCAACATACCAATCGAACCTGTAAGCATAGCGGCTGCATCAGACAGGATATCGCCAAACATATTACCCGTTACCACAACATCAAACTGTTTAGGCGCACGTACAAGCTGCATCGCTGCATTATCTACGTACATATGACTCAGCTCGACTTGCGGATACTCTGCTTTTAGCTCCTCCATCACCTCACGCCAGAGCACCGTCACTTCCAGAACGTTAGCCTTATCGACAGAGCAGAGCTTCTTACCACGCGCCATTGCGGCTTCAAAAGCGACACGGCCGATGCGTTTAATCTCTTCTTCATTGTAAACATAGGTGTTATACCCTTCACGCAGACCCGATTCGGTCGTGCGAATACCACGCGGTTTGCCAAAATAGATACCGCCGGTTAGCTCGCGAACAATCAGAATATCAAGGCCCGATACTATCTCAGGTTTCAACGATGAGGCATCTGCTAGCTGCGGATACAATATGGCGGGACGTAAGTTTCCAAAAAGCGCTAAGTTAGAGCGGATACCGAGTAATCCCTTCTCTGGCCGAATCTGAAAATCAGGGTTAGTATCCCACTGCGGCCCACCGACAGCCCCAAGCAATATACCTTTGGACTCACGTGCTTTTGCCAAGGTCTCATCTGGCATAGGAACGCCATGGGCATCAATTGCAGCGCCACCAAGCAGCCCTTCATCAAACTCAAGACCCAGTTGATCCTGCTCATTTACACGCTCAAGTACGCGACGTGCCTGCGCAATAATCTCAGGACCTATACCGTCCCCTGGCAATATTAAAACTTTGTTTTCGTTCATAGCTATCTCAACAATATCTAAAAAATCTTAAAATTAGGGTGTCACAGAGTATTACTAAACGCCTGTCAAACGCCGACCTTTAAATGAGGCCTGCTACCCTTAGTATTTAATAGCGTCGAATAACCAAGGCGCTTGCTGGCGACGTGCACCTTCATAGCTGCGGATATCCTGCGCATGCTCTAACGTAAGACCGATATCATCTAATCCGTTTAACAGACAGTGCTTGCGGAAGGCATCAACCTCAAAGCTGTACTCCTGCCCCTCTGGGCCCACAACTTTTTGATTTACAAGATCAACTGTTAAACGCATACCTGGCGATGAATTAACTGCTTTAAACAGCTCATCGACTTGCTCTTCGGTCAATACAATAGGCAACAAACCGTTTTTAAAACAGTTGTTGTAGAAGATATCGGCGTAGCTGGGTGCAACAACCGCACGAAATCCATAATCTTCAAGTGCCCATGGCGCATGCTCACGACTAGAACCACAACCAAAGTTAGTGCGCGCCAACAAAATACTAGACCCTGCAAACTCGGGCTTATTCAAAACAAAGTCTGGGTTTAATGGACGACCTGTACACTCTTGATCGGGTTGTCCCTCGTCAAGGTAACGGATCTCATCAAATAGGTTCTTACCAAACCCTGAGCGCTTAATCGATTTAAGGAACTGTTTGGGGATGATCAGATCAGTATCCACGTTTTTGCGGTCAAGTGGCGCGACTACGCCTGTATGTGTCTCAAACTTTTTCATCGCCTACTCCTTAGTTAAGTTCCAATGTGCGAACATCAACAAAATGACCGGTAACAGCTGCTGCTGCCGCCATCGCAGGGCTTACCAGATGCGTACGACCACCAAAGCCCTGACGACCCTCAAAGTTACGGTTAGATGTCGATGCACAATGCTCACCATTTCCTAGTTTGTCTGGGTTCATGGCTAAACACATTGAACAACCGGGCTCACGCCATTCAAGACCCGCTTCTAAAAATACCTTATCAAGGCCTTCAGCCTCTGCCTGGGCTTTAACAAGACCCGAACCCGGCACAACAAGTGCCTGTTTTATCGTCGAAGCCACCTTACGACCTTTAACCACTGCAGCTGCAGCTCGCAAGTCTTCAATTCGGCTGTTAGTACAGGACCCTATAAAAACGCGATCGAGTTTAATATCAGTGATCGACTGCTCCGCACGAAGCCCCATGTAACTGAGCGCACGGGTAATTGCGTTCGCCTCATCAACATCTTTCGCATTAGCCGGATTTGGTACAACACCATCGACAGCCACAACCATTTCAGGCGAGGTACCCCAGGTCACCTGGGGTTTTATATCTTTAGCGTCAATCTCAACAACTTTATCGAAAACGGCGTCGTCATCAGATACCAGGGTTCTCCAATTCTCAACAGCCGCGTTCCAGACAGCCCCTGTCGGAGAGAATGGACGCCCTTTGAAGTATTCGATTGTCTTATCATCTACAGCAACAAGACCTACACGCGCACCCGCCTCGATCGACATATTACATATGGTCATGCGCCCCTCTATTGATAATGAGCGAATAGCCGAACCACCGAATTCAAGTGCACAACCGGTACCTCCCGCTGTGCCGATGACTCCGATAATATGCAGCACAACATCCTTAGCTGTTACACCCACACCCAGGTCGCCTTCAACACGCACCAACATATTGTTCATCTTCTTTGCTATCAGACACTGTGTTGCCAATACATGCTCAACCTCAGATGTTCCGATACCGTGCGCAAGCGCACCAAATGCGCCGTGCGTGGATGTATGTGAATCACCACAGACAACTGTAGAACCTGGCAAGGTCATACCCTGCTCTGGACCAATGACGTGAACAATGCCCTGACGCGCATCCAGCATTTTGAACTCAACAATGCCGTACTCATCACAGTTTTCGTCTAGCGTTTTAACCTGAATACGCGAAACAGGATCAACTATCTCATCAACACCACCTGCACGTTGTGTTGTTGGAACGTTATGATCAGGTGTTGCAAGGTTAGCATCAATACGCCAAGGCTTACGGCCGGCCATGCGAAGACCTTCGAACGCCTGTGGTGAGGTGACCTCATGAAGGATGTGACGGTCGATGTATATCAATGAACTGCCATCTTCATTTTGACGCACCAAATGTGCATCCCAAAGCTTATCGTAGAGAGTTTTACCGGCCATGCTTTACTCCAAATACTCAGCCCTAGTGGGCATGATCTTCTGTATGTAATGCGATTGTAAGGAGCCAGAACGAATTAGACAAATTCATATTTTTCTAATAAAGCATTCCTTCAAGGAATTTAAAAAACATTCAGGAGTGGATATAACGAGTCGCGCTACAGGTTAAGCGCTAATTAACACCCGTCAGCAACAACCGTTCACCTATGTTCGGTGCTGTCGTGACATAACAGAGGTAAACAACCAACTTATTATTAAAACCAAAAAGGCATTACTTATTACCCAGGATGTAATGAGCTCGAAATTATCTTGCTGGTATAAATCTCTTAAGTAGAGCCAATTCGCTGCAATAAGTGCTGCACTAGAACTAAAAACAGCAATAGAAAAGTATGCAAGCTTGAATCTAGGGGCAACCGCATTACTAGACGCATGCAGTGATGACGCACTAAACAGGCCGAACAAACCCAAGGCTAAAAACAGATTAACAGCGAGATTACGTGAAAAAATTGCCGAGTATTCAGAGCCATCAAACCAGAGGGGAATGTAAACCTGAGTTAGGACTATTGTGCCTCCGATAGATAGAATTAAGGCTTCAGCCGGGGCAAGTAATAGAAAGAATGACATGACCCACAACCCAAAAAGCGATGCTGGTAATTGACCATTAAAACTCACTAGAACCAAAAAAACAGCTACCAAAATAGAGGCTGAAAGTCGCTTTACTGTCACACTCGGACTGAAGCGATACAACGCAAATATAACTACAGAGAGTGCAGTTGTGGCTATAAATACGGGAATACGTGTCATGCTATCAGTCATTAGGGCAACGAACACCGCTAGAAATAGACAACCTACGAGAAACTCTATTGTGGCAACTCGACAGGTCTCAGAATTTGTATCTTGGCTCTGCCATAGGGTGTTTAGAGGAAGTATAAAAACAGTAGATACTGCAAAAAACCTCAGTGCATGACCCCCTGCTTCGTCATAGCCCGATAAAAGGTAAACGCTAAACGCAACAGCGACAAATATAAAAGAGAATAGTCGATGAAAGCGGTCACGGTAAGCTGCTACCACAACGAGTGTTATCAGGGGCAAAAAGCTAAGGGCCACAGCTCCGTTTTTGTGAAGGGCATAAAAATAAAAAAACAGAGCAATAAGGGTAAGTCTCGCCACAACGGTGTGCCCACCAATGTAGTGAGGGCTAAATAAGAATCCAGTCACAATAAACCAGGCTGATGTCGCCAGTAGTATGGGAAGAAGATCATTAGCGGCGAGAAACGGGATTTCAAGTATAGTGCCGATTATAAGCACTAGAAGAAAAAAAGTGAGCGCTAATGCAATAGAACGCAATACCACCACAGTTAAATGGTACTGCTCTGCTTTACTTGCGATGGGTGTTCTTCGTGCAGTTATCAATCGGTAAACCTTGCAAATCTATTGTTGTTTTTTGAATCAAACTATACATGAGGATGTACACATATACACATCAACAAAAACACCAGTGTCAAACTAACCCAAGTAAAATACGAGACGGTTCGATAAACTAAGAGTTATTCTTACTAGAATATCTTTAGCACATTGTGTGCCAGATACTTTAAAAAATAGTTCTGCTAAAGTTGCCACAATAGAAAAAGGAATTCTTTAGAGCTTCGAAATGAATAAACCCAACAATCCAAATTACCTTGGCCATTACAGTACTGATATTCAGCAACAAGCCGAGGTTTTATTGACGAGCAATCGCTCTGGTGACTGGTTTCTTAAAAAGTATCCTCAGGCTCATAGTCTCTCATCTGAGCGCGCCTTGTACGATTTTGCACAGGCAATTAAGCGTGATTACATGCGTAGCTCCGACCCGATCAGCAAGGTAGTATATGACGATAAAATCCATATCATTAATAACGCACTTGGCCTGCACTCCTATGTTTCACGCGTTCAGGGTAACAAACTTAAGGCGAAAAATGAGGTTCGTATCGCTTCACTGTTTCGAAAAGTTCCTGAGCCTTTTTTACGTATGATTCTTGTGCATGAGCTTGCTCACCTGCGTGAAAAGCATCACGACAAAGCATTTTACAAACTTTGCTGTTATATGGAGCCAAGTTACCATCAATTAGAGTTCGAACTACGCTTGTATCTGGCTCACCGAGATCTTTTCGGTGATCTTTGGTTAGACTAAATAAGCCCGGTGCCTTAACGGCTGACCTTTTCTGAAAAATAAAACCAGCACGCGTTATGACGGCAAATTACCCTAAAGGAATACAAAGACTCAGATGGAACAGACTTTTACGCTATACCTAAAATTACTGTTTATGATGACACCTTTTTTTGTCCTATCGGTATTTCTAACACTATCCAAACACCTCAGTGCTATTGCTAAGAAAACCCTCATTATAAAATTTGGCATCGCCATCAGTATTACCAGTCTTCTTTTTCTTCTTTTCGGTAAATACATCTTTAGCCTATTTGGTATCACGCTAGACGCGTTTAAAATTGGCGCGGGTAGTGTTCTATTTTTAAGTGCCCTTGATATGATTCGCAAATCCGCAACCGACCTACCTGAACCAAGCACAAAAGGAGGGGGTGATTTTGCAGTTGTTCCTCTTGCCATTCCGGTCACTATAGGGCCTGGTATGATCGGGATACTGATGGTTATCGGTGCTGAACTCGAGGGTTTTATTGACCTTGTAGAGGTCATTATTGCGCTTTCAGGTGCGGTAGCCTCGCTGCTCGGCATTCTCTTTATGTCAGAAAAGCTGCACCGATTATTGGGGCCACAAGGCCTAGAGATCTTACCCAAAATTATCGGGCTTTTCGTATCAGCAATCGCGGCACAGATTGTGTTTTCGGGTATCCAGGGTTTTCTGCAGTAAGTTTAATTAAACGCATTAGCTCTATCTGAGGGTTACCCACTTAAACCACTATAAAATTTTGATTGATTGGACTTCAATTTGAGCACGTATCAGCGCACTATAGAGTAATAAGACTTTTTCGGCTTGCACCTATGTCACTCTCTATTTACACACTATTTGTACCCACTTTTTTCTTTGTATCAGTAACACCTGGTTTGTGCATGACCCTAGCTATGACCCTTGGAATGACTATTGGTATTCGTCGTACTTTGTGGATGATGCTGGGCGAGTTAGCCGGTGTTGCCCTGGTTGTTATCCTCACCATCATCGGCGTTGCCGCATTGATGTTAGAGTATCCTCAGCTATTTATAGCCCTTAAATGGGGGGGCGGTTGCTATCTTTTATACCTTGGCATTCAGCTATGGCGCTCTAAGGGGAAAATGGCTATTCAATCAGACAGCATAAATACAGCACCGAGCAGTCGCTATACTCTTGCATTACAAGGTTTTGTAACCGCGATAAGTAACCCTAAGGGCTGGGCGTTTTTTATCGCACTGCTGCCTCCATTTATTGATAACTCGCAACCTCTGCTTGCGCAGGTTAGCTTAATGCTAATCATCATTCTTGTACTGGAGCTGATCTGCCTCCTCGCTTATGCCGCAGGTGGTCGTGCTTTAAGCCAGTATCTGAAAAACAGAGGTAACGTTCGTCTACTAAACCGCATCGCAGGAACGCTCATGATGGGTGTATCGTTCTGGTTAGCTGTCGGCTAGAGATCAGATATATTTCTCGTGTTACAGCGTTTTGAAAAACACTGCGTTGTTTACTTAATTTCATAATTTAATCGGATAGTCTCGTGGCTCAAAACGCCAAGGTTTTTAAGGCCTTTTTACAGATCGCTGATATGGATCGTCACTACTATGCCGAGCACTCCATAACACTTGCTCGACACCCATCAGAAACTGATGAACGTATGATGCTGAGGCTTTTAGCCTTTGCCATTTACGCGCGTGATCGATTGGAGTTAGCGGGTGGGCTTTCAGCTGATGACGAGCCCGACCTTTGGGTTAAAAACTATGTAGATGAGATTGAGCTTTGGATCGACCTAGGATTGCCTAGTGATAAACGTATTCGTAAGGCCTGTAGTCGGGCGAAACAGGTCAAACTTCTATGTTATGGTTCAGAACAGGCTGTTACACCCTGGCTCCATACAATCCGTAATGAAGTTTCACGGCATAAGAATTTAGAAATAGTTCGAATTTCTAGCGAGCAATCAACTGCACTTGCGCTGCTGGCCGAGCGCACTATGCAACTGCAGGTCAATATTCAAGACGGACACATCTGGGTCAGCAGTGAAGCGGGCGCTGTGATGGTTGAACTAAACAGCACAGTTCAATAATGCTGAGTTAGAGATCACTCGCTACATACTGTGGCAATTCATCCAGAGCGGGAACAGGAACTGACCTGCCCTGCTCATCAAGCGCGACAAACCTGAAGGTCGCCTCCGTCACTTTTTCACGTTGTCCGATGCGTCCGCGACGAACCCATGCCTCGACGTGAATATCCATAGAGCTTCTACCCACTCTATCAACTTCTGTGTAGACACCTAGAATATCGCCCACCTTGACGGGACGAATGAAACTCATCCCCTCAACTGCGACAGTCACTACACGATTCTGAGCGCGCTGGCCGGCACAAATACCCGCCGCCAAATCCATTTGCGATAGTACCCAACCACCAAAGATATCACCTGAAGGGTTTGTATCTGAAGGCATAGCAAGTGTTCGAATTGTTAGACGACCCCGTCCAATCTGCTCGCTGCCATCGGTATTCACTGGACTCTCACTCACTCAGCACGCTCCTGTTTTGATGAACACATTTTACATCAGTGAAAACCCCTTATCTTCACTTCGCGCAAGCATAGCGAATTTGATAGCTCCTGCCCTACAAAGATTTTAAATATTCTAGACTGATCAGTTATTGCACTCCACCCAACCCGATTGCTGATAGCGTTCGAATAGTAGATTTGGCTCAGCGGTGACTGAGTTAGCTACATTTTTAGGTTCAGAATCCTTAAAGCGCCAAAGATGAAGCCACCCATTATTAAGCAGGTTTTGCAGTACAGAGTGCTTAGCAATGATCTGATCAATGCGTTCGCGAGGTGCATCAATCAGAACGGTTAACCGCAAGGGTTCATGAATCCAAACCTCACCATTGTGAATAGACTGCTGCGATAAACCGATGCGAAGATCGCCCCCGTTACCTTCGAACACACCAATGTTTCCACCGACGACATTGTGCAGCAACTTATTACCGCTACCCAGATGTAAGGGGTCACAGGTCGAGGCATGATATTGCCAGTTAATCCAATGGGTTACCAACATGGGTGCCGTCATTAGCAACTCTAAAAGGCTAGCGTCTTCGTCACTGTTCGCGTCGTAGTCATGTAGGAAACTACGTCCTTGTAAGGCAACACCTTCAGTGCGCGAACGCGGCGCAATTATAAATGCGGCGTTACCTGCCAACCCCCATTCGGGGCGTGTTTGCGCTCCATCATTCGCACGCAGTTGCATCGATGCAAGAAGTACGGAGTACGCGGCAGTTGCGTCTATACCCAGACTGGGTGCTCGCTCACGACGCACCTGGTCAGCGGCTTCATTCCAAACCGTTTCAAATGCACGCCAATTAGATTGAGCATCACCGCTTAGTAGATCGGTATCGAAGCCTTCTAACTCGTCCGTTGTTGTATTGTGAAGAGCCGCAACAAACCAGGTATCTATTGGAATAAGAGTACCTCTGCTTTTCAGCCCGTCACGAACTTCAGAATCATTTAACATCAGCGCTAGGCCTCTCGCATTAACCTCACCCGTTTGACCGCAGCAAGCACCACAATCAAGTGCGGCCGCTTGGGCATTATTATGTGACTGACTGCCGTGGCCAACCAGTACCACTAGGGGAGATAAGTGTTTATCCAAGCCCATTGCGTGAAGCACCTTAGCCGCTAGATCAACCTTCGCTGATGTATCTAGCCCTAATAGCATAGGACGACAGACAGCACGGTTCGCTGCAGATAACCCTGCATGATCGTCATTAACGCGGGCTGAGCGTGAGGGACTAACCCATTGCCATAATCTGGCTAAATAGCCCACACCTGCAGCTTCTACAAAGGAGAAAGCGGTCGCGGGCCAGCGACTCGTCATACCTGCACGATGCGTGAGCGCCAGTCGTGCTGAGCGCTCTTTAATTACCGTCTGTGAACTGATGTGAACATTCGAGCCCATGGCAGGCATTTGAATCTGCTCGCCGATCTCAATACTTGGAGCCAGTAAACCCGGTAGTTGTGGCCTTCGCGCCGCTGTTGCAATAGGCGTATAAGCTAGGGGGAGACCAAAGAAACCTGCAAAGCCTAGGGTCTGCATACCGGGAGAAACCGACTCCAGCGCTCTGCGCATTGGCTCCGAGCGAACATCAATACAAAAAGCAGCCTGCACATCGGAGCGACTGGGTGTAAGGCTAGGCTTGTTAGTATTGGGGATGGTATCAACTAAACGTTTTTTTAAATCATTTTGATACCTAATCTCAGTTGCAAGTTGCCAAATTTCATCGATCCGCATTGAATCACAGGCCCTATCAATAACCTGAGGAGCCTCAACCCACGCATGCTGCAGCGCTTGAAAGGCCTCTTTTGCCGTACTGTCTTCAGTTGCATCAAGAAGTATTGCACCCCACGCCAGACGTATGGCCAGCAGATCACGTAAATGCTCGTCTTGCCCCGCTTCAAGTTTGGCTTGCCAACTAAGGTAGGCACACCAAGAGGCCCATCCATTAACCGTCAGAAGTACAGACTCTAAATAGTCAGCCCATACCTGTTCCGGCAGGTCGATACGCTGCATCACCCAGTTTTGCGCAGCTTCGCGTGATGGTGGAAGAGCATCTAAAGAGTCAGACAAATGAGGTAGCCCCATAAGCACGCCAATACCCTGATCATGCTTTAGTGTCTCGCGCCAAAAACTGTAAAGACCGCTGGAGGTATCTGGGCGCCAATCGGCCTGATTCTGATCAAAATAAGCCGCACAGGTCTGACTTACCTGGTGAGTGATTGCCTGGCGCCAGGGCATACGACTACTGCGCGCGGGATCATTATCTAATAGATCAATCAACAGCGGTAGTTGATGAATTGAGTTAGGTTCGGTGAGAGCCGCAATGCAACTATCAACACTAATATCAGTACAGACCTGATTTTGCTTGGCCTCTATGTGCGTGTTAACACGATGCAGGGCATCGACAGGCGCAACCTCTTTATAATTTGCGATATTGTGCTGATCAACCGCCTGCTGCAGCTCTTCCCTGCTAAGCTTTGCGTCCCTCCATAATTGTGCAAAATAATCGCGACTGGGGAACACCTTGATATTACTCAGTACGGCCATGCGGGCCGCAACCTGCGCAATCGGCAGACCTATTCTCATCCAATGCGGATTGACCGCAATAGCACGATCAAGCGGCCAGGCTGGCGCGATCATCTCGCAGGCACGCACACAGGCAGACTCTATTTTCTGATTTAACTCAGCCGTCTGTTGCACACTCAGAGCCTTAGGGCGCTCTTTTTCTTCAATGGATATAGTCATGCTTTAGAATCTCCTTTGGCAACATTATCAGTCGCCTCAATGTCACGACTTGCATCAGCTTTTATGGATTGATGCCGCAAACCTGACCAGGCTGTAGAACCCCAATCAGTCGGCCATAACTTCAGGGTAAGACGTGTAAAGTACTCATCAATATAGAAACCGGCATAAACAGATCGTCGCCAAACAGCAAGCCGCTCAGGCCATAGCTGAAGCACAGCAAGTACAAGATACAAGAAAAACATACCTGTAAGAGTCAAAGCACCCAAGGTGTCTCTGGGAGAATCGCTAAGACCCAGCGGAACTTTATGAATCAAAACAGCGAGCACAGTTAGGACTAGAATCATGCCTAAACCATTGATGAGGTCAGTCACCCTAGATTGTTGATAAGTGGAATTTGACTCTGCTATCCACAGCAGTGGTGACCATGCCAGAGCCATGATCAAAGTCCACCATATCGGCCAGACTTGACCCGTTATTGTTACCAATGAAAAAACGCTAAGCGCTGCAATGAGGGGCGCTATGATTATTGACCAAGCCGTTGGTTTAGTGCTGCCCTGCATTATTGCGAGTTTGGTGTGGCGTACCATTGAGGAGGCAGCAAGAAATGCCTGTGCTTTGTAAATTGAGTGTCCAATCAGGTGAAGTGCAGCCAAGGTGTATAACCCTAAACCCGCTTCTAAGATCATAAACCCCATCTGAGCCAGTGTTGACCAAGCTAAGCGCACTTTAATACTGATGCGCGTCAACATCACCAAACCAGCAAGAACGGCAGCGGCCAAACCAAATACAACCAGTATCCCCGATGCGATAAAAGCCTTATCAAGCAGCGGAGCAAAGCTGATCAAAACGAAACCACCGAGATTTATTACACCGGCATGGAGAAGAGCCGAAACCGGTGTTGGCGCTTCCATCACCTGAATTAACCAACCGTGTACAGGTAGAAGCGCTGTTCGCAAAATGATGGCAAGAACCAGAAAGATAGCACTTAGATGTAAGCTAAAACTGAGCTCCACCTGCTCAATATGCGCATACAAATCACTCAAAGATCCGCTTCCGACCTCAATCCAAGCCGTTAGCGCGGCCAGAATCAACAATAGATCGGCAATACGATCAGCTAGACGTTTTTTATGTGCTGCAAGGCGAGCAAAGGGACGGTCCGAGTAAAAACATAACAACGGCTGCAGGCTTACACCGACAAGTGCCCAGGCTAGAATCAGTACAATCCAGTGATCGGCTAAGAGTAAAAGCTGAACGCAAACAAGTACCCCGGCCAATCCGCTAATATAGGACTGCTGTTTGGCCTCGCCCTGAAGATAGCGCGTTGAGAAAACCGCTATAAGCGTTCCGAGAAATTGAACCAGCAACGCAACAACGGCTCCGAACACTGACGGAGCCAGCCAACCACTGGTCACACTGCGCTTAAGGTCTTCCTCATTTGAGAAGAGATGTCCGAAGGAAAGCACAAGGAGATGTATCACAGCCGCGGCAAAGGCAAGCCACGAGAGATTTACCATGCGAGACCAGATTCGATCCACGGCATCGCGTGAAAAAGAGGCCTGAATAAATGCCAATAACATAAACGCTATGGGTGTAAGTGAACTGACCCAAACAGTTGTATATAAAGCGTCCATAACGCACCTTTCTACTAAAGTTGCATATAGGGTGGTCGACAATTAGAATTCTGTAAAATATATTGATAAGAACATTTTAATATTGAAAACAGAACGATGAACCTAGAGCAACTCAATTTTCACCACCTACTTTACTTCTGGCGGGTAGCCAAACTTGGGCATCTCACCCAAGCAGCAAAGCAGCTTAATACCTCACAATCAGCACTGTCAGCGCAAATAAAA
>Ga0209137_1001861_pt1 | contig 19362 bp, 21 predicted proteins | sample SaaInl5LU_22_DNA_FD_184642 | JGI IMG/M metagenome (GOLD analysis project Ga0209137, IMG submission 184642) | Marine microbial communities from expanding oxygen minimum zones in the Saanich Inlet - ESP_105LU_22_DNA (SPAdes) (version 2) | ecosystem: Environmental > Aquatic > Marine > Intertidal... | reverse complement strand
ATCTTAACGTAACAAGTACACAAGTCACCCCATTAACAAGTAATACGCTTGACTTGGGGTCTGTTGGCGCACAGTTTAAAAATCTATACATTGATGGTAACGCATACATTGATGGCTTTGATGAGGACACTACATTCCTTCTTGCAAAGAAGGTGCAGTTCCGTGATGCCGATTTGTACATCAATTCATCTGCTGATGGTCAGCTAGATATTGTAGCAGATACAGAACTGCAGATTACCGCACCTCTTGTAGACCTTAATGGTGCATTAGATGTGTCTGGTAGTATTACTGCTGGCACTACTCTTAACATTGGCTTATCTAGTGTAGACCAAACAGAACTTGGTATCCTTGATGGTGCTACCGTTACAACTGCAGAACTAAACATTCTTGATGGGGTAACTGCTACTGCATCAGAGATTAATATCCTAGACGGTGCAACAATTACTACAACAGAGTTAAATATTCTAGATGGAAATGTATCTGCTAGTGGTGTTACCATTAACTCAATTGACAAACTAATTCTAAACGATAGCACTGTAATGAAACAAGTTGCTATGACTGACTTTGAGGATTACTTTGAATCAACACTTAATTCTCTACCTAACCTTGTTACTGTAGGTGCATTAAACGCAGGTTCTATTACTAGTGGCTTTGGTAACATTGACACAGGCAGTTCTACTATTACAACTACTGGTGCTGCATCATTAGGCAACACATCTGTAGGCACACTGAATGCTAGTGGTGCAACAACCCTAGCTACTACACTGTCTGTAACAGGAAACACCACGCTATCTGGCAACCTGACTGTGCAGGGTAATAGCACTATTGGTAATGCTGCATCTGATACAGTAACCTTTATTGCTGATGTATCTTCTAACATTATCCCTTCAATTGATAGCACATATACTCTAGGTGATTCATCTAACTACTGGTCTAATGCATACCTAGATGCAGTCAATACTACAGGCAACGTAGATGTCGGCGGTAATATGACTGTTACTGGCAACCTTACTGTAAATGGTTCGACAACAACAGTCAATACAACAAACATGGCTGTGTCAGATACATTGATTGAGTTGGGTACAGGTACTGCAGGATCACCTGTAAATGATGCGGGTATTGTAATTGAGCGTGGCACTTCTTCTAATGCATTTATGGGTTGGGATGAAAGCCTAGACAAGTTTGTAGTAGGTACTGGTACATTTACTGGTGCATCAACTGGTAACTTGACTATTACTACAGGCACACTACTTGCAAACATTGAAGGTACTGTAGACACAACTACGTTTAAGATTAATGGAGTTGCTGTCACATCAACAGCAGCAGAACTAAATAAGCTAGATGGATTTACCGGAACTGTAGCTGACTTGAACTATCTTGCTTCTTTGAATGCTACAGGTGTTACATCTACTGAGTATGATTACCTAGACGGTGTAACATCAAACATCCAAACACAGTTAAACTCCTTGTCTAGTGCTGTTGGTGGAGTTACAACTGATCTTGTAGCTGACACTACACCACAACTAGGTGGAACACTAGACACTAACAGCCAAGCAATTCAATTTGGTAGCTGGACAATTCTACTTGATGGTACTGACTTAGAGTTTAGATATAATAACGTAGCTAAGTTTAAGCTAGATTCAAGTGGCAACGCTACTGCTGCTGGTAACGTAACTGCATATGGAAGCCCATAATGACACTGCAATCTTCTGGTGCTATATCTTTTTCTCAAGTTGCTGCAGAGTTTGGCGATGCTGCTCCACACTCTCTTAGTGAGTTTTATAAAGGTGGAATAGTACCTACTACTGTTCCTGATGCTGTTACTGCTTCTAATCTTGGCGGCAGTAACTCATATAACTATAGATACCCGGCAATCGGCGGCTACGACCCGCAGATAAATACTTTTAACAGATTGTATACACAAGCCCTTTGGGGCGACAACGGTAGCACAATTACTATGGACAGGAACTTCACTGTCAATAAGACTGGCACCTATCAGTATTACGTTGGTTATTTTATACAAGGTGTTGGTTCAGCCACGGTTAGTATGTACGCAAACGGAAGTCTGGTTAGAACACATACTTTGTCACCGCCGTTTAATGCAACCGATTCAGATGTTGACACTCTTTCCCTGAGTGCTGGGCAGGTAATACGAATGGTTGGCAGCGGCCCATCTTCTGGCTGGGCGGCAATTACTGTTTATGTTGGCGGCAGCACTTATAACAACGCTAGCATAGATTTACCAGTAAACACAAACGTACCAACATCTGGTATTATATCTTTGAGTAATTTCTATGGAGCAAGATCATCGTAATGGATATGCAAAGTTTAATCAACCTACTGTTAGGTTTAATTGTCGCTGGTTTTGCTTGGTTTCTTAGAGATAACAACGAAGAACAAAAGCGTTTGGGTATACTTCTTAATAAGACACGTGAAGAGTATGCTACACGTGAAGATGTACGAAGTGACATGCGTCAAGTAATGGATGCCTTGCACCGTGTAGAAGATAAACTAGATAAGGTATTGCAAAGAGACTAAGTTTCTGTTAAAATACAGTTATGACCTCTTATGTAATCGGACAATTATCTGACCCTAATATACATGTACTTACTAAGTATTTTGATGGGTTTATAGATTTAGCTAGTGATATGCACTGGGATTTACAATCCAACAAACTATATGTGGATGGTATGTGGATTAAGAATATCTCTAGTGCTTTTATTAGAAGCAATGTATTTGAAGAACAAACAAATCAAAAATATGCAAACTATTATCTTCTAAAAAATTACATTGAAGTAAATAAAGATATTAAATTTTATAATAGAGGATGTAAACGAGAGACACCTTACAAACTATACGACTTAATGGTTGCTAAAAGAGTAGGTTTAAATGTACCACACACAGAAGCAACTAAATACGCCACCAAGAAAAATGAAACTATAATAAAACCAATAACAGGTGGCGCACATGCGGTGATAGGAAAAGAGGCAACGTACTCAGGTATAATACAACAAAGAATAGTAGGGCAAAACAAACGTCTATATATTATAAATAATATACCGTTTTGTTTTGAGGTAGTAAGCAGCATGATTGACTACCGTGAAGACAATAATACATATGTAAAACTATCGGATATACCACAAGATCAAATAGACAAAGTAAAAGAATTAACTAAACAACTTAACCTTAACTTTAGTGCTACAGATTTTATGGTAGATAAAAACAAGAAACACTGGTACTTAGAGACTAATACATTACCAATGTTTGCTGCATTCGACTTAAAGGTAAACGGTATGCTTGCCAAAACCATAGCCGAAGAATTAGAAAAGATATAGGAACTGTAACAAATGGCAATGTTTAAAGCATTTAAACCTGAAGCAATGGATAAGATTGCGCAGAGGATGGGCTATACTGGTAATATGAACCAGTTCCAACAGTTTGTCGAGCAAGACCCTATGCGAAAATATCAAATGGATTTGTATACCAAGTCTGCAATGAAAATGGCTAAAGGTGGTTATGCAAAGAAATATGCACCCGGAGGGTTGGTGTCAGCAACGGGCGCACCATTAATGGCAGCACTTGGTGCAACACTTGGTACTGCAGGTAATGCAACACCACAAATGCCGCCTAATACAGCAACACGTGCTATGGGTGAAGCAGGCAATCCTCCACCGCCTTTAGCTACAACACAAGCTATGGGTGAAGAAGGAAATGGTGGATTTCTAGGTGAACCAATAACAGAAGCTATGGGTGAAGATGGCAAAGGAATAGTGGCAGAACCACTACCCGGACCTACAACAAAAATGGTCGGTGAAGATAGCATTCCTCCATTTTCAGCTACAACAATGGCTGTTGGTGAGGAAGACGGTAGTGGTGGCCCCGGATCACCAGCAGTAACATTGGCTAGGGGCGAAAATCAATTGCCAATGCCTATAAAAACAACAGCGGCTCAAGGTGAAGATCAAACACCACCACCAGTGCAGACAACACCGGGTATTGGTGACTTCACTGTAAATCAAATGTATAATCCTGCACTGCCTGCAGGTGGTGTGACTATAGCTGCAACAACACCAGTAGACCCATCACAAGATATTGCTGCAGGTACTGGACAACTTACTGGGCAGGTAGCGGTGCCTACAGCTACTGCTACAACGGCTCAAGCTGCTGCGCCTGATGCCACCCAAGCAAATACTGTACAGGCCGCTACAGCGGCTCCTGCAGTGGATGCAGCTATGAATGCTACACAGGCAGCACAAGCCACACCAGATGACCCACGCTCACAAGTTACTGCTGCACAACAAACTGCATCATCTGTAGGTAATCTGCAAGCTGCACAAGGTAACGCTGTCCTAATTAACAATCCTGTACAACGCCAGATTCAGTCAGGTGAAATCATTACAGGTACAGGTGTAGATGCGCAGGCTGCTGCTGCTCTTACAGCGCAGACACAAGCCGCTGCTGCATCCGCTAACCCAACAGCACAAGCTACTGTTCAAGGACAATTAGATGGGCTTATGCAACAGTTCCAAGGCGGTGCTACACCAGCATGGGCTGCAGGTGCTATGCGGAACGCTACATCACAGATGGCTGCACGTGGTCTAGGTGCTTCATCTCTTGCTGGTCAGGCTCTCGTGCAGGCAGCTATGGAATCAGCTATGCCTATTGCATCTGCTGATGCAGCTACTCGTGCTAGTTTTGAGGCACAGAATTTATCTAACAGACAGCAATCAGCAATGATGGCTGCTGAACAACGTGCTAAGTTTATGGGTCAAGAGTTTGACCAAGCATTTCAAGTCAAAGTCCAAAACGCTTCACGTATTGCTGACATAGCTAATCAAAACTTTACAGCAGAACAGCAGGTACAGCTAGAAAATAGTCGTGCTGCTAATACAATGAACCTAAATAATCTGTCAAACAATCAAGCACTTGTAATGGCAGAGGCTGCTGCACTAGCACAGCTAGATATGTCTAATTTAAACAATCGTCAACAAGCTGCAGTACAAAATGCACAGAACTTCTTGCAGTATGATATGGCTAACCTGTCTAACAGGCAACAGACTGAGTTGTTTAAATCACAGCAGCGTGTACAGTCATTGTTTACGGATCAAGCTGCACAGAATGCTGCACGTCAATTTAACGCATCTAGCCAGAACCAAGTTGACCAGTTCTTTGCTAATCTATCTACACAAACAAGCCAGTTCAATGCTACTCAGCAGAATGCACAGGCACAGTTTAATGCAGGTCAAACCAACACAGTTAACAGGTTTAACGCAGAGTTGAACAATCAACGTGACCAGTTCAACGCACAGAACCAAATGGTTATTGCACAGTCTAATGCACAGTGGCGTAGGCAGATAGCTACAGCAGATACTGCTGCCGTTAACCGTGCTAACGAACTTAACGCCAATGCAGTATTAGATATCAGTAAAAATGCCTATGATAACTTGTGGAATTATTACGCTGACACAATGGAATGGGCATGGACATCTGCTGAAAGTGAACTTGACCGTATTAGTGCTATGGCTATCGCTGAACTAGATGCCAAAGCTAAAAGTGATGCCGCAAATGCAGCAGGTAAATCTGCAGCAGGTAGTGCTATTGGCAGCTTAATTGGTACACTAGGTTCTGCTTGGATTATGTGTTGGGTAGCACGTGAAGTTTATGGTAAGAGTAATCCTGAATGGTTTATTTTCCGTACGTGGTTGGAGTATGACGCTCCTAAATGGTTTAAAAAATTATACGTGACACACGGCGAAAATTATGCTAAACTAATTGCTAAAGTTCCACCACTAAAGTGGCTTACCAAACAGTGGATGGATATGATTATTAATAACAAAAGGAAGAAACACAATGTCCAGACAGTATAACCCTGCAGTAGCTGCTTATAAACGTATGGATTTAAATAGTCTTCCAGAAGACAATAAGCAAGAACAAGTTTCATCTAAGGGTTTGCTGGCACGTTCATCTCCTTCTAATAAAGGTACATCGGATTTAGATTATAGTAATCCGGCTGTTCGTGTAGCAAAACAGATGCAAGTTATTCGTAAATACAGGGACGAAATTAATGGAACTAAATAACCAGCCAAGTTTTGATGCACCTATTCCTGGGCAGTCACTTACTGCAGAGTTAGGCGCACGTCCGTGGCAATCCAAGCCACAATATCCAACTGTAGATGAGGCTATTGACTACTACATGGAACGCATGAGTAGTGAAGAGTTTATGATTCAACTAGCAGAAATTCTTGAGTCAGGAGTTCCAGTTACGATACTTGCTAATACTATTCAAATGGCTGGTGTAATGGAAGGAAAGCATACTATAGATGTAGGTATGCTTGTGTTACCTATGCTAATGGAAATGATTATGATGGTAGGTGATAGCGCAGGTATAGAATATAATAATGGTTTAGAGGACAAAAATAAACCTAAGGTTCGTGATAGTTTAATTGCTAAAGTAATTAATACATATAGCAAAGAAATAGAAGGAATAGATTTATCTACTGATGATACGGAAGTAGAAGATGAAGAAGAAATTATTGAAGAGCCTAAAGGCTTAATGGCACGGAGAACGTAATGAGTTTTTGGACAGGGTTTGCTACAGGTCTAGCTAAAAGTGTAGACCAAGGTTTAAAAAAAGCTATGGATAAACGTGATGATGAGTTGTCTCGTGCTAAAACTTTTTGGCAAACACGTCAAGCACAAAAGCTAGATCAAAAAGAAGCGTATGACGCACGTGCAGAAAAAGCTTTACGGCGCATGATAAATGAAGCAGGCGGTGACGCAACACTAGGACTAGCCGCTTTCAATGCGGCTGGTGGCGATGCAGATTCAGTAGAGACTTTAATTAAACGAATAGATGATACTCGTGCTAACAAGGGTACATACAATTTGTTAGATTCATTAAAGACTGCAGATGGAAAACCCATAACTCCGGGTGAATCTTCTATTGATTTAGATTCTGCTCTTAAATCTGTGCGTATGCAGATGAAGGGTATTGAAGCATCTAACATTAAAATTGATGATCCGCTTTCTAAATTCGGTTTAGGTTTAAGGGGCGGTGCTTCAGAAAAAGTTGCGGAAAGTGTTAATGCTCTTATTCCACCAGAGACAGTAGAACAATTGACTGGCATACCTCAAGCCACACTTGATATGTCTAATATGATTGATGCAGAAAAATATGCTAACGATCAAAAGATAATAGCTAAACAACTTACTCCTTCATTAGCAGAAGGTAACGCTGCTATTGTACAGGAACTCATGTCACTTGATCCAAAAGCTGAAGATTATAATTCTAGACGAGAAGAGTTGTTAGAAAAACAAAAAGTATATATCCAAGCAATGGGTGCTGAAGCGCAAGCTAAAGATACTTCTACTACAGGCAGTGTTACTACTCCAACTCTTAACACGATGTATACTCAACAGCTAACAGGTCATATATCAGGTAAGGGTATTAACACTAAAGAGCAAACCTATTTAGATGCTGATGGTAATCTACAAACAGAGGGCAAAGGTTATATACAGGCTTTAGACAAAGCAAAAGAAGAATTTAGTGATATATATGTAGCTTCCTTGCAACGTGTAGATGGTAGCTTTGGTCCTGCAGCTATAGGGTTGATTGAAAATACTCCAGCTTTAAGGGCGGCTTCTAATAGATTGCTTGGCAAAGATGGGGAAGGTAAGGATACATCAGCAGCAAGTGACACACCCCCAGAAGAGGGTACAAAGCCTAAGTTAACTATGCCAGAACAAGATCAAAAAGTAAGAGATCAGTATGGAACCTCAGAAGATTATACAAATAATATTTTTAAGTCTGTACCTGTGGGTAAATCTATCAATGAAAATGCTGAAAGAGAAATAGGTAATGATATTATGCGTATCTATAATGTATCTCAAGAGAAAGCATTAGAAATAATTAATAACGCAAAAAAACAAAAAGCTAATGATGATATACAGGCTCAAATTAAAAAGGCACAACAAGAAAAGAACAAGTTTAAAACTTCTAAAGATTTAGCAGAAGAAGCAGAAGCTAAAAAGAGACAACTTGATGCCCTAAAGCAAAGTGAATTTAGTTTTGGTATGGATTCTGGTGCTTAAATTATGTCTAGTGATTTATTTTCTAAATACTATTCTGATATAAAGGATCCTGAAGACGATAGTAAGGATGAAGTAGTTGAAACTAATGTTGATTTATTTTCTAAGTACTACTCCGATACAGAATCAGAAGAAGTAATTGTACCTAAACAAGAAGTTCAAGAAGAGGTTGAGCCTCGTATTCCTGTAACTGTTGAAGAAACAACTACTCAAGAAGATAGTACTTTGTTTTCTAAGTATTACACTGATGTAGATCAACAACCAAAACCTATAGAAGATGCTACTGAGTATGACCTTGATGTACCAAAAAACTTTGAGGAGTTTGCTAGTGACCAAGGGTATGTAGATAGCATCAAAGAGTATGCTATATCTCGTTATGGTAAAGATGCAGAAGAACAACTCAAAGGTAAATCTAACGATGAGATACTAGAGTTATTCCTGTCTGAAGTGAGAGGCTTTGAATCTAACACACTTAACTTGTCTAGTACACTTGATTATGTTAGGAGTGCAAGCGAAGAAGAAAAACAAAACTTTGGATTTATTTACAGCCAGCTAGAAAAAATGCCCGGCTTTATGTCTGAGGGTGGTGGCTCTGCACTTAGTGCCGTAGGTGACTATATTAAATTCTTTGTATCTGATCCTGTAAACCTTGTTGGCTTTGGTGCTGGCAGGGTTGCTGCTACTGGAGCAAAGCAAGCTATTCTTCAGGCATTTAAAACTAAAGGCAAAGAAGCTGCTATTAAAGAGGCAAGCAAGCTATCATTGCAAGCAGCCAAGAAACCTCTTGCAGTTGAGATGACTGCTGATTTAGTTACAGGTACAGTTGAAGACCTTGGTAGACAAGCTATTGAAGAAGAAGTAGGGATGGCTGATGACGTTAGTCTAGGCGAGGCTATGCTTGTTGGTGGTATAACTTCTGTTGCCGGTGGGGTATTGACTACAGGATTAACTGCAGGCACAGCACGTAAGGGTGCTAAAGAAATCATTGAAGAAGCGGAAGCTATTACAACTAGAATAGCAGAACGGGCAGCAGCTAAAGAGTTAGCCGAACAACAAGATTCAGGATACGTGTTTGATCCTATCAATGGTTATGATATACTAGAAGAAATAGATTTAAAAACCTTACGTAGTCAAGTAGAAGGTGGTGAGTTAACTGAGGGACAACTTCAAGTAGAGATTACACAACGTATTGCAAAAGCTGCTACAGAAATAGTAGCTGACATGATGGAACGTGGTGAGGTTGTACCTGCTGTACAGAAGATGATTGATGATGGCAATAAAGCATCAGAGATTGCTCGTACTGTACTAAGCAATGAAGACATAGACTCTGACTTACTAAGTGGTGCTATTAAACGTGCGGGTCTTAGCGTTGAAGACTTCCTTGATGTTAGTGGTGTTAGTCTTACTGATGCCGCTATGACTATGGCATCTTATAGTAATATGGGTAAGTTAATCAAACGTACTCGTGAGTTAGACCAAGCCGCTGCTCAAAAAATCGAAGATGCTTTTGGTAAAGAGAACGCCACAGTAAGTCTACTAAGTAAGGCACATGATTTTATGATGAGACTTGACCGTGAACGCCGTGCGTTTATGGTATCTCAAATAGCTACAACAGCACGTAACGTAGCGACAGCAGGTATGCGCCTTGGTATGGAAGGTGTAGCCAAGACTATGGAATCTAGTCTATATCATTTAGGTAAGGCTGCTGGTTCTGTTGCTCGTGGTGAAGTTAGTGTAGCAGGTGTTCAGAGTGGACTACGGCAAATAGCTGTTGATGGCTGGGGTACACTAGCATACTTAGCTGATGCTGGTGGTTCAAAGCAGTTAGCTACTACTTTACTTCAACATAATCCTAGGCTATCCAGAATTATGGATAGATCATTACAGGAAGTAGATGTTGACCAAACACTTTCAAGACCTGCTACACTTGTAAACACACTTAACATTCTACAGGATACGTACTTTAGACGTGCAGTATTTAATGAGTCAGTAGCTAAACAGTTACGTGCTACTGGTGTAGACTTAGATGAGTTTCTTCTTAGTGGTAAGGCACTTCCTTCTAATGTACTAGAACGTGCAGTAGACGAAGCACTTTCCTTTACCTTTGCTCGTATGCCAAAGCGAGGCGGTGATAGAGTAGGAGATACTATTGGTTATCACTTCGTACGTTTTAATGAAGCACTTGGCCCACTTCCCGGTGTAGTCGGCGCACCTGTAGGTACTGGCGCATTCCCTTTTGCTAGGTTTATGGTAAATGCTATGCAGTTCCAGTTAGACTATAGCCCATTAAGTACTGTTGGTGCTATCACTAATGGTAGTAAGGGTATGTTTAACAAGTATGTGCGTGGTATTAGTGACGCTAAAACTGAACGTCAGTTAGCTAAAGCACGTGAACAAGTAGGCAAAGCTACTGTCGGAACTGCAGCTTTGTTTGCGGCTATTAAATACCGTGAGGAAAACCAAGACACACAATGGTATAACATACTAGATAATGAGGGCCGTCCTATTGACACTCGTCCATTCTTTCCTATCTCACCTTACTTAGCTGTAGCTGATTTTATTGTTAAGCTAAAGAATGAGGAGTTGGATGAAGCAGGTATTAAGCAAGTATTTGAAGGCTTAACTGGTGCGCAATTACGTAGTGGTGCTAGTTCATATATGATTGATTCCTTCTTTGAAAACTTAGACTCTGTTACTGGTGGTGGTAGTGTAGGTGACATCAAGACAGAGAAGATGGCTGAATATGTTGGTGGATATCTAGGTGAGTTAGTTGGTGCGTTTACTACTCCTGCTAAAGTAGTAGGAGATGTTATGGCACAGTTCGACAAAGACGAAGCCATGATCCGTGATGCTAAACAAATAGAAGGAGTGGGTGTTGCTGAACGTGGTGTAGATGCATTTGAAAAAGCAGCGTTACGTGCTGTGCCGGGGTTAAGCAGTAAGTTACCAATAAAGGAAAGCCCTACTCAAACAGAACCTATGATGAAACAAAGTCCATTGTTAGGACAGCTTACAGGTGTACGCTCTCAGCAACGTAGAACAGATGTTCAAAAGGAACTAATTGATTTAGGGTACGAGGACTACGAAGTTGTACCAACTACAGGTGATAAGGCTGCAGATGCCTTTGTTAAACGTATCATGGGCAAGTTTGTAGAGAATAACCTAGCCAAAGAAATAGCTTCTCCGGGGTATCAAAGACTCAGCGATGCTAAAAAGAAAGCATCCATGCGTAATAAGTTAAAGAGATATAGAGATATATCTAAGAAGGTGGGGCAAGCCGAAGCATCACGTGAGGCTCGTAAACAAGGTAAAGCATACTCACCTTTTGATCGTGCGCAATGGTCTAAGCTAAGTAAAGGCGCACGTAAATTGGCTGATGAGTATTATATGGAAAGATATGGTATGTCTGTGTTAGATAAGCAAGCAGAAGAACCTAACGTCAATCATTTTTATACTGGAAAAAAAATAGGAACAATCCTTAACAGAGTAATGAAATAAAAAGGGGGCAATTAAGCCCCCTCTTTTTATCTGTCATCTCCACTACCGCTTAATGTTCCTCTAGACTTTCTATCAGCAAGCTTCTCCAGATTATCTTCCATTACTTTTCCAAGATTAACTCCTAGTTCCTGTGCTAGTACTGCGATATACCAACAGACATCACCTAACTCTTTAGTAATCTCTGCTCGTTTAGCTGGGTTATCGCCATCACGTATTAGCTTCTTAGCCTTATTAGCAATCTCTCCAGCCTCACCTGCCAGTCCTAACGTCAAGTACGCTAGGGCTGTTTCTTTTGGGAAGATAGCTGTGCTACACGCCTTCTGTTGATATAATGCTGCTGTAATACCACTCATTTGTTTCTCCTTCATCCATTGTTTAACTTCTTGCTCTAGCCTGTTCATCACGTTGTACCTTTTGTAAGTTCACATAGTAGGCATTATCCCATCCTCGTTGCCACTCTCTAGCTTGCATTGTGTTAGGATCAATAGGGCAAGTTACCTTACCCTTCTTGAACGCTTCCTGCCCCCACTCGTATTGAATACGTAAGGGTGCATCGTATTTTGTTAAGCCATTACGCCGCATCTACTAGTCCTTTCGACAGTTGTTTGAATAATGTTTTAGCATGGTGATTGAAAATCTTGATGGCTTTCAAGTTATCAATCTTGAACCACTCACCCTTCCTAGCATCAGCAAAGTGTGTAAAGACTTTGTGCATCTCAGCTTCTTTATCATGTCGGTTACCTGTGTTTAACCTAGCGATGATCTTGTAGTCACGAAAGGGTGATGATGTTTGGTATCCGTTGCATCTATCATCAGCATTGACAGCCTTGCCTACCTTCACCCATTCAGGAAATGCTGGATTGACAATGGCGTAGACTTCACCTTCACTGGTACGTTCAATCTGCTCATGTGACCAAGCGTCATCTAGTGATTTGTATCTGCCCGGTTTATGTAGAGGATGTTTCTTTGATATCTCTTTTCCATTGACATACATCCTTTGAGCATCACGCTTACGTACAGACTCTGGCTTGTCCTTGTAGTACATTGGCTTACCTGTGTAGGGATTTGCTTTAAACCTTTCTAGCATCTTAACTCTCCTTCTTTTCAGTTACTTCGGTTACACGTTGGACTAGTATCAGAGGATGATTAAGTCTTTTAACCATCACTCTAATATCAAAGTATATTAACACAGTCATTAGCCATAAGGCAAACAATAATATTTGTACACCATCCAAATTATTCTCCTTCTTGCATCAATGCGTTCCAGCTATGTGGGAACTTGGTTGAACAATTGGCTGACAATTGTCTAGCTATCTCTTGTACCTCAACTTGTGAGTTCTTGTCAAGTCTTAACTTACATATTCTTGAGAAGGCGTATAAGCTACCAGACCAGTACCATTCTGTGTATGTTGATTGTGGTAACACCATACGTGCTTGTTCAGGTGCTACGCCCATAGCAATTAGTCTATTATATAGTTGTCTAGTCTCTGCCAGTATGTTGGCATAACTAGATTCGTTTACATCTATTGTACCTTCACTGCCTTGCTTCACATTGGTTGGCCTACCCCGCCACACATCTGGTGTGAAGAACTCAGGCTCACTGTCTACATACCTACGTGATACTTCATTCCAAGATAATCCTACCTGATGCTTGGCTAACTGCCTTGCAATAAAGATAGGTGCCTTGATACGAAACTGTAGGAAAGCATGGCTAAACGGAGACCAGTGATTATGTTTAGCTAAGTAGTTGATTAATTTGATATCCTTACTGTCAAGCGTTGAGGATGTCTTATCGAAAGACACCCTCGCAGCATTGACTACTGTAAGATCACTACCCATGTAATCTATCAGATCAACCTTCATCGTCTGTCTTCTCTGCTTCAACGCTGGCAATCAATGCCTTTGTGAACGCATCTTCGGCAGCTACAAGCTGATCCATATTGAATCGGGCTTCAGCAATACGTGCCTTCAGGCTACGTACTTGATTGACATAGTACTGTTCGTTGTCTTCCAACTCTTGGAAGTCATACTCTTTCTCATTGATTGTGATCTTGTCGTTTTGCTCTGTCATTTTCATTCTCCTTCTGTTTAAGTTTCTGCCACTCTTCATAACTAGGATGGCTGCGAGGTGGGTTGTATTGAACCCAACCATCACCCCGCTTCCACACTAGCTTACTCATGCTGCTGTTAAGTCTACTACCTCACAAACGCCAGCAGTACATGCCAACTCACGTCCACCTGATGTAGTATCTTCCTTCTCAAAGTCCTGCAACTTTGACCAGTCTACCTTATTAGGCATCTTCTTAACCCAATCCTTGTACTGAGCCTCGTCAATGTCCTGATAAGGTGCTTGCTGATATGTATGCTCACTGAATGGCAGGAAGCTAATACCAGATACCTCATCAAAGTGTTCGTACACCCAAGCACCTACGTCCATCCACTCATTCTCTTTGACAGAGATAGTGACTGAAGGTTTGTGTTCACACCAGTGACGCTGATAGGTTAGCCACAAGTCTAGCTGCTCAATTGCCGTCATCCCTGTACGTGTTACCGCATTCTTAGGTGACTTCATTGGGAAGCTAAACACTGTTGTGCTATCAGGCTTCATTACGTCAGGCTCTGCAGGGATACCCTGTGATACAAGGAACTGTGTTAGTGGGTCTTTGTTGTCGCCACGTACAGTACGAATGTAGTATGGGTTATGCCGTGCATGAATGCCTGATGCTGCGTCAGTAAGCTGTGAGACTGTACCACTAGGCTTAACACAGGTAACAGCAGCAGACTGCGGGATACCTAACTGTTTAGCCATAGCTGCATTAGTCATTACTGATTCGGAACGTAGGATTTCAAGGGCAGTCTCTAGCTTACCACCACTGGTGGCAGTCAGAGCATTGTCCATGATGCCTGTCAGTGACACACCAAGCAACCGTTCTTCCTCTGTATTCTTCTGCCAAATCTTACGCAGATAGCGGAAGTTAGTCAGTGTTGCTTGGAATGTACCTAGGATTGTAGCCAAGCGTACCTTCTCTTTGAGTGTAGCCAGTGTATCTGACTCACGTACTACCACCTCTGACAAGTTACAGAACTGATAAGGCCGCAAGATGATCTCACTACAAGGGTTACACCCAAAGTCATGGTCAGCATCACGTCTACCATTCTTCGCTGCCTGCTTCTTAGCTGACTGGCGATTAAAGATACCACGTTCACCTGACTTACTGTCGTACAAAGACAACCATTCACGCATGAATGTACCCATCTCAGGCTTAGTCTTATATGCGACAGAGTTATTTGCCAACGCACGTTGACCTTCGTTCTCCCACCACTGACCTGACTTAGCATGTGCCATCTGGTCATCGTTGAGATTAGACAGACTGATGAGTGCGCTGCGGCGTACACCACCTACAACTACAACCTCACCAATCTTGCACATGATGTCGTGACACTCAATGGGATACAACCTACGTCCTGCTGCACCCTTAAACTTCTGGATACAGAACTCAAACAGTTCGATCAAAGGTTGTGGCCCTGATGCACGTCCACCAAATGTCTTTAGCCTTGCACCTGCAGGGCGTACTTCGCTGACATCGAATTGTGGAATCTGACCTGAGTACAGCATAGCGATTAGTTCCTTTAGTGACTTAGCCCAACCCGGACGTGAATCACCTACCTTAATCACTGTATCAGTCTGATGAAAGTCTTCATTAACTATTGGTAGTTTCTCAATGCAGTGCCGTTCAACACTAAAGCCTACACCTGTACCACACATTAGGATGTACATTGTCTCATCAAACGCACGTGGGTTATCCACCGGTACATATGAGCAATTGTATCCACCTACGTGGCAGCGATCCAGTGCGGGGCCAGATGTCATCAACGCCCTCATGCTAGGCATGATAGCTTGGTTGAGAACAGCTTCCTCTAACTCACCTCTTAGTGTATCTGGTAGCTTATAGCCGTGCTTAGAAAGCAGATGACCAGCCATATAATCAAAGTATCTAGTGACAGTTTCACCCCATGTCTCCCTTCGTTGTTCGTCTTCTTTCCATCGTGCGTATCTAGATAGCGCAATGAAATTCTGGTAGTCTGTTGGTAATTGATTACTAATCATGTCGGTTACTCCGTTACAGTTCGTATGTGTCTAATAGTGGCACCTTCAATATCGTAGAAGTATTCTTGTATGCCGTCTTCAATCTCTTCCCCCACCCTGCCATCAGCAGGTATGGGGTAATCCTCTTCGTCTATGTCTAAAGTAATAAACATCTTAACTCGCATCTGCCATTACCTCTTCGATCAACTTGTCCAAGTACCACTTGGCTTTCTGCAAATCCTCAATAGGTTTGTCTTTGTAATCAAACCGCCAGAGATATTTCATAATGTTACCCTGTAAGTAATACTTAAAGCCATCACCAGTAGCAGCAGAGATAGCATGAATGCATTCGATGCCGGTCTGGTTATAGTGTGGTGGGTTGTTGACCATATCAAAATTACCCCAAGCTTTTTTACCTGCTTGTTCATTCTCTTCCATCATCTTAGCTTTCATAAATGCATCATGTCTCATGCTGAACCTCCTGTCTTTGTATTAAAGGATAAGTGTATTACATTACCATCATAAGTTTTCTCAACGCCTGCTTCTTCCTCTAGTTGTACATCAATCTCATCATCATTGTCAACCATATTCATAACATAGTCATGTACAACATTACGAATATCTTCTACTTCTTCCATGATAGGTACAGAAGCACACATCATCTTACAGAAGTGCATTACTTGGTGGTAGTCTTCATCGTCCATTGGGTTGTCTGGCATAGCGATAACTGATATGTCAATCTCGCCACTCCATTCCCCTTCATCATTAGCAAATGGCCTTACTCGTATAAGGAAATCCTCATCGTTAATATGTTGTGCTAGGTGTTTAATGTCCATGTCTATCTCCTTTTTACTTTCGTTCCATTGAATGCGATGAATTTAGGATGCTTGTTATTTCCCTTCTCCTTGAGCCAGTCTTCAGGTATGATGCGGTCATAGTATCTAAACCCATGCTTGATGCACCAATCAGCATACGAAGACTTGGCACCCTTGCTTAACTTAGCTTTACTGTTAGTAAACACAAAGCGTATGTCTAGCTTGGGATGTTGTTTCTTAATAGCGATATGCTTTCGCCTGTCTGCTGCCATGAACCTGCCCTTGGTTTCAATGATGATACCATTGTGCAGTACAAAGTCAGGGGTGTAGGTGCGGTAGGCTAGGTCTTCCCATTCAATCTTGATGTTCTCGTAGTCATACTTTATCTTCTGTTCATCAAGGTAAATGGATAGCTTGTGTTCTAGCCCACTGCGATACCCATGCTTTATAGCCATACGTCTTGCTTTATGAAGCAACTACGTCTCCAATATAGCTAACTGTTGGCGGGTTCTTTGCCTGTGACATTACAGCAGGACGCTCAGTAAGATTATCCCAGCAATCAAAACGATAGTTGCAGAATCGGCATCCATCATTAAGGACTTTATTACCTGTGGGCTTGCCACGAAAAGTCTCAGACACTGGTTCAAAACATCTTTCAAACTTGTTCTCCTCTACTGAAGCTACTGTGTCCTTGATCTTAGTAATCTCCTTGTCTAAGTCAAGTCCTGTAGCTGGTACATATTTAAAGGCACCGTTGGCTTTGTTTACAACCCACCAACCGCCGACCTTTTTGCCAGACGCTTTGGCATAACCAGCAAGCTGGGATACATAACCGAATCCATCCCCACTTGCAAGGGTATCATAGGATTCAAACTTGTTTCTGTATGACCAGTCTGAAGCTGATTTAATATCATCAACTGCATCGTTAATGACAATATCATATGAGCCGTTAACAGTAGTATCCCCACAGTCAAGGCTAACCTTTTCAGAATCCTCATAGGCTACTCCTGCTTCCTTGAATAGACCTTTGAATACTGCCTCCACAATATCACCGATCATCATGTTCATTATGAATGTTGTTGGCAGGGGGAGTGCGACTTCCGGCTTGTTCTTGTCATACCATAGCTGGCATGTAGGGCGACCTACATTTGACATACGAACACGGAAGTCTCCACGTTTGTTCCCCCCACCAAACTGGCGTTGTAACGCATCAGTAACGTCAGTCGCTACCTGTTTAATGGTAGCTTCCGACATAGTGGATTCACCTTTAACGGCTCTCTCCATGTACTGATGCAACGCCAATTCAGCAGGGTGATTCATTACGCCACCTCTTCGATGTCAATGTCAACTACACCGTCAACGATGTCGATGTCATCATCATCATTACGTGATGAGGCTTTCTCTGCATAGGTATTAATGATGTACTCATTGTAGTTCTGTACCCATGCCATGAAGTCAGCGAAACGATCTTGATCTTCTTGTGACAAGTCAACACTGTTAGTTAGATCAAGTGATGTAGTTGGCAGATAGAAGCAGCTACCGTTAGGCAACTTGCGTTCCTCTGTATTAGCTACAACCTCATGCTGCACTGGAAGACGCTTGTTCTTAGCAAGACGTGTGAACACCTCACCAATAGTCTTGAATGCATCACGGTTCTCTACTTCCCAGATGAATGCAGTAGTGTCTACATCTACTGGATTACCATTGGCATCCACTGCGTCAATCAAATCAACAGTACCAAGCACTACACGGACACGCTTGATAGACTTGAGTAAGTCTTTAGTTGAATCAGGTAGTGACTTGTAGTCTTCGATCCAACCGGATGGCTTACCGCAGTTGAACCCACCGTCATTGTCTTTCAAGTCTACGTTAAGGTTGTCAGCCATAACAGTCTTGACGTAACGGTTAGGCTTACCATTAGTACCCATCACGAACTTCTTGTACATGAAGCGTTGTAGGAATGGACGGAACTTCACTGAGTTGGCGTAGTATGTAGGGCCATCAGGAATCTCCAGCTTGTACACACCACCTGATACAACTTCCATATTCACACGCTTGCCATTTACTTCGGCCTCACCCATGATAGGTGTGTGATGAATACGTAGTCGAGCCAGTGTGCTTGCCTGCTTCTTGCTGCTTGCTGCCTCATGTGCAATGCCCATTGCTTTAGCCATTGCTGCGTAATTGTTAGTGTCAATTGTTGTAAGTTCGTTCATGTTTATTAACTCCTTTTCAGTTGTAAGATGCATAGTTATATCAGGTTACGTCCTTAACGTCAAGCCAATTCGGACCTATTTTTGCCTCTAATAATAGAGGAACATTGAAGTCAACACCCCAACGTAGAGTGATGAGTTCAGGTAGTGCTTTATTAGTAGCGTGTATGACATTGATTACCTGCGCTTCTTCGTCAGGGTGTACATCAATAACGATACTGTCATGCACTGAGTTTACTATACACGATTGCATACCCTGTAGCAACTCATCAATATGCAGTAATGCAATCGGAACAATATCCGCTGTAGCGAATGACTGCACAGGGTAATTCTTAATCTGTGTAAAGTGTGAGACACGTCCAGTATGTTTACGTACCACATCAGGGAACGCAAACTCACGACCACTGGGCGTGGTAATCTTTTGTGTGGCTATAACTTCTTTAGCCAGTCGGGAATGCCAAGCTGCGACTCCCTTGTACTTGTCTGTGAAGTGTTCGTAGTACGCTGCTTCTGCCTTGCTTCTGCCGTATCCTGTTGCGCCGTAGAGTGGAGCAAACGTATGCGCTTTCGCATCCTGCCTACTCGTAGGCTGACCAGCATCGGTAATAACTTTAGCGGTGTATGCATGTACATCAAACCCAGTAGATACTTCTTCAATTGC
>Ga0209137_1001860_pt1 | contig 19366 bp, 16 predicted proteins | sample SaaInl5LU_22_DNA_FD_184642 | JGI IMG/M metagenome (GOLD analysis project Ga0209137, IMG submission 184642) | Marine microbial communities from expanding oxygen minimum zones in the Saanich Inlet - ESP_105LU_22_DNA (SPAdes) (version 2) | ecosystem: Environmental > Aquatic > Marine > Intertidal... | reverse complement strand
CTATTATTTAGCCACCGATCAAGACACCCTAGATTTAAAAGGACAATGGAAATACCGATTAGGCGCTCCCTCCGATCCCCTTGCAGGCCCCACTTTTGTCCGCTGGAAAGCCGGAGGATTATACAACAAAATGCTGGCTCCTTTATTGCCCTATAAAATTAAAGGCTGTATATGGTATCAAGGAGAATCTAATGTGAGTCGTTCGAAGCAATATGCTGCGCGTTTTGCCGCTTTAATTAACAATTGGCGGACCGAATGGGGACAGGGTGATTTTCCTTTTCTCTTTGTACAATTGGCCAATTTCTTAGCCCCTACCCACCGCCCTGTGGAAAGTGATTGGGCTGCCCTGCGACAAGCACAATGGGAAACAACCGCCTTACCTAATACCGGGATGGCAGTAGCCATCGATCTGGGAGAATGGAATGATATTCATCCCTTAAACAAAGCCGATGTGGGAAAACGGCTGGCCTTGTTGGCAGAAAAAATCGCCTATGGTGACACCACATTGGAGGCGGAAAGTCCTGCTCCAGAGCATTGGGATTTTGAACAAAAACAGGTGCTTATTCGCTTTAGCGGTGCGCAAAAAGGATTGTTTACTAAAGGCGGTCCACCCGCCTCTTTCGCGATTCGAAATGCCGAACAGGATTTTGTTTGGGCAAAAGCTCAAATTGATGGTCATCAAGTGCGGGTATGGCATCCGGAGATCGAAAATCCCACCGTGGTGCGCTATGCTTGGGCCAATAATCCCGAAAACGCAAATTTGTATGCCCTCAACGGTTTGCCTGCCACCCCTTTTGAAATCAAAAAAACAAGCCCTCAATAATGTAAAACCCTCAAAAAATAATAACCGCAATTCATTGACACTATAACCGTACAGCATTTATAACATGAAAAAAATCACATTCGCAGCACTCCTTCTCCTTTCCTTTTTTGGCTTCTCTCAAAGTGGATCAGAACTTTGGCTGAGTTATACCAAAATTGAAAATTCTGACCATCGTACTCAATTGGCAGCAGCCATCAACGCTATTGTTTTAGCGAGTGATTCCGAACGCTCCCAATTGGCTGCACAAGAACTTCAGCAGGCACTAGAATCGCTTTTGGACAAAAAAATTCCCATCCTTCATCAAGCGCAGCCAATTCCAGGCAGCATTTTTTTAAATATAAAAAGTAACGATACTGCTTTGGGAAAAGACGGTTTTATCATCCTCCGAAAAGAAGGAAAACAACGAATAGAAGCTTTTAATGATTTAGGACTTTTATATGGCGCTTTTGCCTTTGCTCGCGAACTACAAGAAATTGGAGCTGCCCCTTTTGAAAAGAGAGAAATCCCAAAAGTGCGCTATAGAATGCTCAATCATTGGGACAATGCCAACGGAACTGTGGAACGGGGCTATGCCGGTGCATCGCTTTGGAAATGGTTTGAATTGCCCTATCGGCTAGATCCCCGTTATGAGCAATATGCCCGAGCCAATGCCGCCATTGGCATCAATGCTGTATCCCTCAACAACGTCAATGCAAGTTCGCGTTTTCTCACGGCAGAATATTTAGAAAAAATAAAAGCCTTAGCCGATCTTTTTCGGCCTTATGGGATACAGGTATTTATATCGGTCAATTTTAGATCTCCGCGCACCTTGGGGGGCTTGACCACTTCCGATCCATTGGATCCGGACGTCCGTCAATGGTGGAAAGAAAAAACGGCTGAAATTCATCGTTATATTCCCGATTTTGGAGGCTTTTTGGTCAAGGCCAATTCGGAAGGCGAACCCGGTCCTCAGGACTATGGTCGCACCCATGCCGAGGGTGCCAATATGTTGGCAGCAGCCTTGGAAAACTATCCCGGTATTGTCATTTGGAGGGCGTTTGTTTATAAAGCCGATCCCAATGGGGATCGCTTTAAAGAAGCCTATGAACAGTTTAAACCTTTGGACGGGCAGTTTGATGAAAAAGTAATCGTTCAAGTTAAAAACGGCCCGATCGATTTTATGCCCCGCGAGCCATTTCACCCAATGTTTGGTGCCTTTAAAAAAACGGCCTTGGCGGTGGAGTTTCAAATTACCCAAGAATATCTGGGACACTCCACCCATTGGGTCTATTTGGCCCCCATGTTTAAGGAGTGTTTGGACGCCGACACCTATGCCACTGGAAAAGGAGCTACGGTGGGGAAAGTCATCGATGGAAGTGTATATCCCACTCCAATTAGTTTGATGGCCGGCGTTGCCAATACGGGTTCGGATGCCAATTTCACGGGACATCCCATGGCACAATCCAATTGGTATGCCTTTGGTCGTTTGGCGTGGGATCATACCTTGTCGGCGGCACAACTGGCAAAGGAATGGACTGCCATAAGCCTGAGTCAAAAAAAAGAAGTGATCCAAAAAATCAGCAGCCTTATGTTGAATTCCCATGCCACTTATGTTAATTACACCTATCCATTAGGCTTGCACCACATGATGGGCGAAGGGCATCATTTTGGCCCACAACCTTGGTTGGACAAAAGTCAACGCCCGGATTGGACCTCCACCTACTACCATCGCGCAGCGGCCTCCGGGATCGGTTTTGATCGTACCGGAAAAATGAGCAACGCCCTTGCATTATATGCGCCCGAGGTTCAAAATACCTGGAAGGATCCCCAGCAATGTGATTTGAACTATTTGCTTTGGTTTCATCATTTACCTTGGGATTACCCCCTAAGCACAGGACGAATGCTTTGGGAAGAATTGATGCATCGCTATTATCAAGGAGTCGAAGAAGTGGAACAAATGCGTTTGGCATGGGCACAATTGGAAGAAGAAATTGAGGAAGAAACTTTCAACAATGTGGCCGCTCGGCTTCAAATTCAAAAAAGAGAAGCCCTTTGGTGGCGCGATAGTGGGTATTTGTATTTCAAGACCTTTTCCAATATGCCGCTGCCCGAGGGATTGACCCCTCCCACCCGAAGCTTGGAGGAGGTGAAAGCTTTAGAAAAGATTTATCATTTGCGTTGAAAAGATATGGAGATGGACTCTATAATCGTCTCCTTTTTTACATAAAAAAGACCTTCCTTCTAAATTTATTGTATTTTTGTTTTTTTAACTATAATCCATTTTAAATGAAAAGAATTACACTTTTAGCCGCGATGCTAATCACTTTCTCTGTTTTTTCGCAAGGCGTGACTAACTACCACATGGTGTATGTGAAAACGGCAGATCAAGCCAAATTTGAAGAAGTAGAAAAAAACTACATGTCAAAACTTGCTCAAGAAGCTGTTGACAAGGGTCAAATGATGTATTGGGCCTTGGAAAAAGTTGTTCATCCCAATGTTCCCATCGGTGGAAAATTAAACCATCCCTTGGAAGGAAACTGGTACCAATTTGTGATTGTTCACAACAACCTAAAAAGCTATCTAAATGTCGGCCCCTGGTGGCAAAATGCCGGAGAGCGACTGAACATCAATCCACAACTTTTGTCCTATACCGCAGAACAAGGAGGAATGTATCTTTGGAATATTGAGGATACTGCTTGGGGAAATCAGGTCGCCAAGTATAGCTTGTACAACTTTGGTTTTGCCGAAGAACCACAAACTTTTTTAGACATTCAAAAACCCTATAAAAAAACTCTTGAGGCGGAAATGAAAAAGGGTGAGGCCAAAAGAGCCGGTTGGGTTTCAGGGACTCGTATCTCACCCAACAATTGGGGAGAGCACAACGTAATGACTTGGGACGGATTTATGACATTAGAAGACGCCTTGAGCCATCTATTGACTAAAGGTTCTGCAAAAACGTTTAAAGAATGGGGCATGTCTTCAGGCTTTGATATGAGAATCATCTGTGAAAAAATTGTTGAAACAACAAGCAATTAATTTTTTTTATACCCCTTATAAAAACCCTCCACCATCGGAGGGTTTTTATTGAACAAGCTTATAATTTCTAAACTAAGCATTTAGGGGCAACATTGGGAAACTTACCAACGGTGATTTTTAAAAAATATCTTTTACGCTATCTTTACGAGGAAAAACGAATGAAAGGGATTACGGTCGGCAGATTCGGTTCCTTTAACCTTTACTTTAATAAAAGCCTATGAAAGACTTTTGGGAGCAACGCTACGGACAAAAAGAATACGCTTATGGAACAGCGCCCAATGTTTTTTTTAAAAATTGTTTGGCTTCTTTAACCCCTGGAAAAATCCTAATGGCTGCTGAAGGTGAAGGAAGAAACGCTGTCTATGCAGCGCGTATGGGCTGGGAAGTATATGCCTACGACTGGAGTACTGCTGCCGCCCAAAAAGCAGAGCAATTGGCAACTGCAGAGCAAGTAAAGCTCCATTACCAAATCGGTTCGTTGGAAGATTTAACTTTTTCACCCTCTTTTTTCGATGCCCTAGGGTTGATTTATGTCCATTTTCCGGAACGGGTCAGAACGGCTAACCACCACCAATTACTTCACTTTCTGAAACCCAAAGGAAAAGTCATTATGGAAGCTTTTAGCAAAGAACATCTTGCCTATTCCGCTCAAAATCCGGCGGTGGGGGGACCCAAGGATATTGGACAACTGTATACCTCCACAGAAATCGAAACCGATTTTTCCAACTGCACTGTACTTCAATCTTTGGAGGCGGAAGTAACCCTTGATGAAGGGCTGTATCATCGGGGGCAAGCAAAAGTGGTCCGATTTTTTGGAGAAAAGAGTTGAGTTGGGTTCTACTATATTCCCAGCTCATCAGAGTGTTTTGAAGAAATTCGACTAATCTTTAATTTTCTTACTAATAAAAATTCATGTCATTATCAATTAAACTCTCGACAAAAACCTGTTTAATGGTGTTGAATAAAAGCATCAAGTCGTATTTAAATAGTTTTTTAAACTTGTCAACAAGTACATCTCGTCTCAACACTTCATGATAAAAAAATCTGGTCGTTTCCCCCGGCAGGAACTTTAGTTCAAACCCAATAAAATATAAAAAAAAGGGCGCGTAAAAGGTGCTAGGATCTAAAAGCCTCTGCAATCGATTTAAAGGCTATTTCTTTGTTTTTGAAAACGTCTTCACCGATTTCAAACTCTTTACAAATCATAAGGGCAAAGGCTTTTTCTTTAGGATCTATGCTAAAGTACATGTTGACTATATCTCTCGCTGTTTCCATTCGTTTTCCAGGATTTTTGAGTTTCCACAATTTTCTGCCTCCTCTCCAACTAGCACCAGCAAACCCTGACAAAAGAGAAATTGCATAACTAACTCCTGATGCTTCTCCCATGCTTGCCGCAGTAGCAGCTCCTGCGGCAACTGCATCATTCCCTCTTTTCGCGGCTCTTCTTCTTTGCTTATACCAAAGCCAAGTCAGTATTATCTTTTGCTTCTTGAATTTATCAGCTGGCATTTTATACTGTGGGTCTTTCTGAGCTACTTCTAGATTATCCAGCAAGTTTTGGATTGCTAAACATTTAGCTGTCGCATCACCAGTATCCTTTATGGCTTTATATGTGGCTAGAGCTGCAGCGACTTGGGGAGATATTACATAGAGAGCCTGAGTTGCCGCTGTTTGGACAGCTGCATTCCGTGCATTTGTTAAATGATAATTAGCGGCAACTTGTTCTTCTTCTGTTGCCTTTCCTCTAGCAGCTGCAGCAATCGATTTTGATCCATCTACTAAACTTTTTCCAGCACTTAAGAGACCAATCGCAGAGCCAGCCACACCGGCGAATTCGGTAGAGGTGGGGTCAAAAATAGCACTTCCATCAGGGTCATTTAAATCAAGGTTTTCAGGTCCCGCTGCATCCACCGCTTGTTCTTTGATAGAAGGACCGTCTGATTTCGCATAATCAATAGCTTTTGATACTGTATCAGCATAACCTGCAGCATTAGGTTGTTCAGCACCATTCGCAGTAAGGCTATCAATAATACTAATAAAATCATCAAAATATTCTGCCTCCATCTTATCCTCTTCTATCGGACTCAAAGTAGGCTCCTCTGGTCTTTCGCTCCCTTCTTCAACGCTTTCAGGTATAGGAGCACTTGCTTCTGCTTCCTCAAGACCAAAAAATTGCATAATTGCACTGGATGCTGCTCCAAAAAATTCAGTAAGTGATTGAATCCCTTTTTCGAATTCTGACTTTACTAAATCAAAAAGTTCTTCATGAATGGCGGCTTGAGATTCTAAAAATTCCTCTAGTCCAAAAGAATTATATTCTTCTCCCTGTTCATTAACTTTAACCACTAACTGATAAATATTTGCATTTGATTCTTGATTTTGAATTTGCTTTTGAGCTTTTAACACATCATTATTAACTGCCTTCGCCCCCATTACATCGGCCTCTTTTTCCAGACCGGCATCGTCATTGATATTGACTTTTCCTTTTAATTGGGTGGTAGGTTGGACACGCCCTTGCTTTTGTTGTACCACATGCCAGGCTTCGTGGGGAAGATGTTTTTCCTGACCGGGGCCTAGATGAATGTCTGTGCCTTGGGCATAAGCATGGGCTTGGAGTTGTGCGGGTTTGTCAGAATTGCGATGTACTTTGACATCGTCCAAAGATATCCCAGAAAGACTTTCTACGCCCGATTTAAGGGGATCGGGGAGTCCGGTTTTATTTTCTTGACGTTGAAGGGTCTCACCAGTTTGTTGCCTACGGGCATCGGCTTTTGCTTGCAACTGAAAAATTCCATTGGGAGTCTGCGTCACTTTTTGATCAGCTTGCGCCTGTAATTGCACCATTCGTTGAAGCTCGTTTGAGGGAGTAGCATCAGCCAACGCTTGCAGTTGTGCTATTTTTCGTAGGGAAGGACTATCATCGGCGGCTGCTTGAGCACTTTTTAAGGCGGTTACACCGGGACCAAAGTCATAGCTCGCACCAGCGGAGGAAATCGAAGATTCATTTACAAGCTGCTCGGAAGTTTCATTTTTAACTTCTTCTGACTTCGCTAGTGATTGATGATCAGACACTGAATTGGTTTACACGTGGTTGAAACGTAAAAGTACTATTTTTTTAAAGGAAATAACAAAAACGTTTTGAATTGCTTGATCCGCTCCTTTTTATTTTCTTTGAAGCATGAAAAAAGGATATTGGATCGGTGCTGGGCTGTGTTTAGGGATCATTGTCGGTCTTTTGACAGATAATTTAGGGCTTTGGTTAGCTCTTGGAATTGTTTTGGGAGTAGCCGTAGAAACCACCCAAAAAAAGGTTAAATAAAAACCCATATTAAGCTAAATCATTTATAAATATTTTAATCAGTAAACTATTGTATATAAATGTTTTATTTAATTTGGTAAATGTTTTTTTAGAAAAGAAATTCCATTGGTACAGAAAATCTGTTCCACTTCTTTTGACGTATATCCCCTTTGGATTAAAATCCCCTCCAGTTTTTGTAAATCGGCGATGGTTTCCAAATCGTGGGGACATTGCTCTTTCCCAAAGCCGCCGTCTAAATCCGTGCCCAGCATAAGGTGTTGAGAATTTCCTGCCAACTGACAAATATGATCTATATGATTGGCGATGGTCTCCAAGGAAACCCCGCTTTCTTTGGGAAGGTTTTGTCCTCTAACCCAGTTTGGAAATAACATCCAAGCGTCAAAAGCCATTCCAATAACCCCTTGTCGTTCGATGATTACTTTGATTTGATCGTCGTCCAATTGGCGCTTATTGGGCACTAGGGCTCTACAGTTGCTGTGGCTTGCCCAAAGGGGTCCTTGAAAAACGTCTATTGCCTCCCAAAAACTTTGATCACAGAGATGCGTACAATCGAGAATTAGGTTTAGAGCCTCCATTTCTTTGAGAAGCACCCTTCCTTGTGCGCCAATTCCACCTTCGGAATCGGTGCCAAAAGCATAGGTTCCTGGACCGTAATGTGCGGGCCCTAAAGCCCGTAAACCGGCCTCATACGCTTGGTGCAAATGCTCCATAGAAAGGATGGAATCTGCCCCCTCCAAACTTAATATATAACCGATGGGACAGGTGGTGGAATCCGCTTCCCAAGCTGCTAAATGCGCGATTAGTTCTGTGACTGTCGTCAGCTGCTTGAGTACACCTTGCTGCTCCATAGCGCGATACCACGCCAACTGTCCTTGGGTTTGCGCCCATGCCTGTTCGGGGGAATTCCAGCCCGGTAAAGGATTTTTTTCTTTGACATACCGCGCAATGAGCGTTGCCACACAAAGGCCTATATTTCCGGCTCTAAGGCTGGGAAAAGAGACGGTTCCTTTGCCGCGGTCAGGGAGGTCGTGCATGCCTTTTTCTTGAGCGCGGATTTGTGCAATTGTTTTTCGCAAATCTCGATTCCATTCCATGGCATTCATGGAAAGATCCAAATGGGCATCAAAAATAAATTTCATGAATTAAAAGGATAAATGATACTCCCTTGCACTAATTTTCCAAGGGTTTCCAAGCTTGCCATCAATTGCCGTGTGGGCGTTGTTGTATTTGGCTACCGTCGGACAAATATGATAGGGAAGGGCATAAAATAAATCGCCAATTTTAAAATCGTTGGCAGCCGTGTATTCGACCATAAGGTGTTCCTCGCTTTGTCCTACGTGTACTGCTGTTTCCATCCCCAAAATTTCTACTCGGGGAAGTGGCATTTCAGAGGCAACTGCTTTGTGTCCCAAATCAAAACAATAAAGATTGGTATTGGGTTTGCTGATCAATCGAGTTACCACCAAGGCTGCATGTAAAAAAGGAGATTCTCTCCAAAGCTGGTGGTAGCCCAAGTCCCACAGCAGCGTTGTCCCCGGACTTAAATAGACCTGGGCTCTTTGTGAATGCGGATAGAAACTGGGTGATCCTCCACAAATTACGTCTGCGATGTCCCCTCCTTCAGCTTCGATCTGTTGTATCAATGCTTCTACGGCTAAAAAATCTGTTTGACATTGATGCATTCGTTCATCCAATACGCTGGATCGGACATGACCGTCATACACGTGCAAGCCCAAACACTCCAATGCAGTAGCGGCTTGTAGTGCCTTATATAAATCCTGCGCCTGCGCCGGGAGTATCCCCGTTCGATTCATTCCGTTGTTGATGTCGATCCACAATCCCAATTTTTGCTGTTGTATCGCAGCGAGCTCAGAAAACAATTGTAAAGAAGCGGTATTATCGACCAAGGTAGAAAACCGAATGTTTGGATGTTTTTTTTGAAGCGCGAGGAAAACTTTACATTTTTCTCGGGTGGGTTGATGCGCCAAAAGGATGTGATCTACTTCACAATGAATAAGGAGTTGTACCTCCGCCATAGTAGCACACTTAAAACGACGGATTCCTTGCTTCATTTGAAGTCGAACCACTGCCTCCATTTTGTGGGTTTTGATGTGCGGCCAAAGGCGGTCTGTTCCGCCTGCCAGTGTGATCATCGCATCAATATTGTGTTGAATCCGATCGGGATAAACCACCAAACCCGGGCTTTGGACTTGGTTCTCTTGCTGTACTCGATACCAATTGGATGGATTCATGTGCTTAGGTTTCCAATAAAAACAGAGCTTCAATCTCCACCGCAATGTTTTGTGGTAGATGCATGCCCACGGCACTGCGGACGCCGATACCATTTTCTTCGCCAAAAACATCTGCCATCAATTCGCTAAAGCCATTGATGACATAGGGGTGATCTCCAAAATAGGGCGTTGCATTGACCATTCCCAAAACTTTGATTACCCTTTTAATTTTAATGTTATCAGGAGCATGTGTAACCATGGAAGACAGCATCGTCAATCCCACCTGTCGTGCTGCATTTTTGGCTTGGTCTTTATTTAACACGGTTCCCACTTTTCCTTGAATCAAACTGCCATCATTTTGTACAGGTCCTTGCCCTGAAACATAAAGATGATTCTCAACAATCAAGATGGGTTTATAGACCCCTGCAGGAGGTGGAGCGGGAGGCAACACCAAGCCTAAGGCTTTGATGCGTTCTTTTAGGGTTGTACTCATTTTTATATCAATTTATCCAAAACTAAAACCCCCAACAGCCCACTGATTCCGATAGAAGTTTCCATGATCGTCCAGGTTGAAAGGGTTTCTTTTATACTCAAATTAAAATATTCTTTAAACAACCAAAACCCACTGTCGTTGACATGGGACAGCATTAAACTTCCCGAGCCAATGGCCAAAACCATTAGTTCCGGATTCACTCCAGAACTTTGCACCAGCGGAAGCACTATTCCGGCGGCCGTGAGTCCCGCCACCGTGGCAGAACCCACCGAAAATCGAATTAGGGTGGCAATCAACCAAGCAATAACCAAAGGCGACAAAGAGGAAATTTCCAAAAGGCTACCAATGTATTGACTGACCCCACTGTCAATTAAAATCTGTTTTAAGGCACCTGCTCCAGAGATGATCAACAGAACCATCGTAATTCCAGAAACGGCAGTACCAAATATTTTCATAATGTCATCCATGGAATTGCCCCGTGCAATACCTAGGGTGTATATCCCAATCAAAACGCTTAACAACAAAGCGATGACAGGATTACCAATGAATGTAATCAAGGAAAAGAGGATGCCCTCCATCGGAAGCAAATGCGTCAATAAGGTAGAACACCCAATTAAAAGCACGGGAAGCAGCGCGGTAATCAGACTGTTGGAGAGTCCGGGTAATTCGGCTTCGGTAAAGGTTTTTGACGCCATAAATTCCTTGATGGGTCGTGCTTCAACCTTGGGCAAAAAACGGGTCAACAAAGGTCCTGAAATGAGGATGGCGGGGATGGCCACTACGATCCCATAGAGTAAGGTCTTGCCCAAATCGGCCTCAAACATAACCGATAATGCAGAAGGTGCTGGATGCGGAGGTAGAAACCCGTGTGTGACCGACAAGGCCGCCAACATGGGCAGTGCTATAGAAATCAAAGACAAACCCGTTGCCGTGGCAACCGTAAAGACCAAAGGCACCAAAATCACAAAGCCCACCGAGTAGAACATGGTGATTCCCACAATAAAACCGGTCAGCATTACTGCGGTTTTGGTATTCTTAACCCCAAAAAAACGAATCAATCCGTTGGTGATTTGCTGTGCTGCACCGCTTTCGGCCACCAACTTTCCGAGCATGGCACCCAACCCTAAGATCATCACTAAAAAACCCAAGGTATTCCCTATCCCTTTTTCAATAGAGCTGACGATTGCATTCAACTCCATTCCTTGTCCTATGCCAATGGCTATGGAAACCAGAATAAACGCGATAAAAGCATTTAAACGAAAAACGATGATCAATAGAAAGAGGAATAAAATTCCCAAAGAAATAATAACTAACGGCATAGATTTTAAAATTAAGAAAATTGATTTGACTACAGCCCTACTTTTATCAATTAAAATTTCCGCATCCCTACAACGATCAGCCCAGTTCGTTTTTTAATACTTTAAATTTTTAAACATTCTTTTACGCTTATGGAGAATTTTTTGTTAATTATTAAAAAGTTTAAAGGGCGATCACTATAAAGATGAACAAAAAAAGATTTGAAAATAAAGTTGCCGTAGTCACTGGTGCTGCCATTGGTATCGGCTTTGAAATTGCGATGCAATTGGCCTTGGAAGGGGCTCAAGTGATTCTTAATTCGTTGGAAGCGGAGGGCTGTAATCACGCTTGTGAAAAAATAAAAGCACGGGGAGGCATCGCAAAACCCTATGTGGGGGATTCTTCAAAAATAGAGGTCATCGAAGGAATGGTAGCAGCGGCAGTTTCCAATTTTGGTTGTTTGGATATTGCCATTGCCAATACTGGCATCACCACTTTTGGAAATTTTTTCGAATACCAACCTTCCTCCATGAAAGCCCTACTCGAAGTGAATTTGTTTGGTACTTTCTTTCTTGCCCAGGTTGCTGCAAAACAAATGATTTTGCAAGGGCAAGGTGGAAGTGTTTTATTGACCTCATCGGTAACTGGACATGCCGCCCATCCGGATTTAGCCGCTTATGGGATGACCAAGGCCGGAATTGATCAATTGGCCAAAAATTTAATTATTGATTTGGCTCCCCACCAAATCAACATCAATTCCATCGTTCCGGGGGCAACCCTCACGGAGCGGACACAAGAGGATGAAACTTATCAGACCGTTTGGTCGAAAATAACTCCGAGCGGGCGCCCTTCAACGACACTTGACATCGCTCGTGCTGCCTTGTTTCTTGTGGCACCAGAATCGCGACAAATTACGGGACAAAACTTGGTGATTGATGGGGGCTGGACGTCGGTGGGTGTACCTCCACCTAAAAAATAAAACCATAACTGACCTTTACAAATGAGCATTTTTATACCAAAGGACAATTTTAAGCAATCTATTAAACGTTTATCGAATTAATTTGTCATATTCGTAATCACTATAGTTCTTTATTACTAAAAGCGGATCCGTGTTTGCCGTTTCAGAACATACGAAATTAAACTTATACTGATGAAAACAATTACAAAACGACTTGCCCTTCTTTTATTTTTTGCCTTGGCGTTCCAATCGATTGAAGCCCAAACTCCCGAAGGGAGAAATTATACGGCAGTCTTTACTGGATTTGACTGGGGACCCAGTCTTAACAAAGTCATCTTGAAATCCGATGCCCCGCTAACGACGGTTGCAAAAGAAGATTTTACGGTTTATGTCAATCGCACCTCTTCGGAAGGTGAAATCGCAGCAAGATTTGCTTCCGGTACACGCAGCATTGTTCATGCCTTTGTCTCCGATGCCGCTGGAAATCCCGTGGCTGAAGGTGAGCATATCACCCTTATTTTGAGTGTTGCGCCCAATGATCCACTGGGATCGCCCATCCAATATTTTCGGTCGGCCACACGCGGAGGAAATATCTGGATCGATTTTCAGTTGACCGTCCTAAACACCAAAACACAGGCTCTGTGGAATCAGGAGGCCGATAGGATTGTTCCTGTGGTGGATGCCTTTGATTTAAACGGCAGTTATACGCATACCGATGGTATAAAATTGACTTATGCCTCGTTTATGCCCGAAACCAATTCGTCTAAAATTCCTTTGATTATTTGGTTGCATGGCGGAGGAGAAGGAGGAACGGATCCGTCCATTGCAATTCTAGCCAATAAGGCCTATAACTATGCTGCGCCAGCGATACAACGTCACTTTGGAGCTGCTGCCGTCTTGGCTCCGCAAACGCCCACCCGATGGATGCATGGGGTGAGTGGGAACTCCACCCGAGGGCAAGAAGATGATATCTACCACAAAGCCATTATGGGACTGGTGGATCAATATGTAAAAGTGCATCCCAATATTGACAAAAATCGGATTTATGTGGGGGGTTGTTCCAACGGGGGCTATATGTCCTTAAAATTACTCATCGAAAATCCGAGCTATTTTGCAGCGGGCTATATCAGTTCCTTGGCCTATTTTGATGAATTTGTTTCCGATAAGGACCTTTTAAAACTAAAAAATATTCCTATTTGGTTGGTGCATTCTCAAGATGATAAAACTACTGTGGCCGACAAAACAGCCACGCCGCTTTATCACCGATTGATCAAAAGTGGTGCTCGTAATGTACACTACAGTTTGTTCGATCATGTGATCGACATCACCGGTCAATACGGAGGTTCCAGCTATCATTATAACGGTCACTGGTCGTGGGTGTATCTTCACGACAATCAAGTTTTTCTAGACTTTGACGGAAGTCCGGTGACTGTGAAAGGCAAAGCCGTAAGCATCATGGAATGGATGGCCGCGCAAAAAAAGAAATAATTTTTTAAATTCATAAACCCGCAATACTATAGAACATGGCAAAAAAGAAATCATCAAAAACCGCCCCAATTACGAGAAGACAATTTATTGAAAAGACGGCTGCGGCTTCCTTATTTACCATCGTGCCGAGTCATACCCTGAGCAGTTTGGGTTATGCCTCTCCCAACGACCGGGTGAATATCGCCGCCATCGGTGTCGGAAATCGTGGGGGGCAGGTGATCGGTAATATGGCGAGCCCAGATGTTCAAGTAACAGCCGCGCGCATGAGTGGTTTTCTCAGACAACCTTATGGAGGGATTCAACCCGAAAGAAGCGGTAATTATCGCGGTCAGCAAGGAGAACGACCCGTAATCAATCACGCCAATATTTATGCCATTTGTGATGTAGATCACGAATATGCTGGACATGTGATTAAAGGATATCCAAAGGCGAAAACCTTTCACGACTTTCGCGAAATGATTGACAAGGAAAAAGAAATTGATGGGGTCGTCATTGCGACTCCCGATCATACACATGCCGTGATTGCCTCCTATGCCATGAAGGCCGGTTTGAATGTGTATGTAGAAAAGCCTATGACGAAAACCATCTACGAGGCGCGCTATTTAAAAGATTTGGCACAGCAAACCGGAGTGGTTACTCAGGTAGGAAACCAAGGACACAATGTGGAGGGGACATTGGAAACCGTGGAATATATTAAATCCGGAATTATTGGAGCGGTGTCTGAAGTGCATTTGTGGTCCAATCGCCCGGTTTGGAAACAAGGTTATTTTGATCGTCCGCAAGGGGTTGCAGTACCTGAGCATTTGAATTATGATCTTTGGTTAGGTCCTGCTCCTTATAAAGACTATCACCCCGATATTTTACACTTCGCATGGCGGGGTCTTTGGGATTATGGAACAGGTGCAATGGGCGATATGGGTGCGCATACTTTTGATGCACCAATTTGGGCATTGGACTTGGGCATGCCCACAAAAATTCAAGCGACAACTACTCCGTTTAACAATGATTATATTCCTAAGTCGGAACGTGTTACTTATGAATTTGCCGCCCGTGACAACCAACCTCCTTTGACGGTTACCTGGTCGGATGGCGGTATCAAAGCACCTCGCCCGGCTGCTTTGGAAGAAAACCGAGGACTGAGAGAAGCCCTTTATGTAGGAGATCGAGGTATGTTGATGCACGGCACCCATGGTGCTTCGCCCGAATTGATTCCCAACAATCCTGATTTTGCTCCCGAAAAAACGCTTCCCCGACCCAGTAATATTTATCTTGATTTTATTGAGGCCATTAAGGAAAAAAGACCCGCTGCCAACAGCTTTGAAGTGGCTGCAAAAGTGACTGAAATTATGTTGCTCACCAATATTGCGGTGGCTGCTCAAAAATTAGATATCACTTTGGAATACGATGCCGAAAATATGCGAATCACCAATTGTGATGCCGCCAACGACTATTTTCATTACGAGTATAGAGACGGCTGGAAGCTGTAAAAGAGCTTTATTTATTAATAAGGAGACCTGTTTAATTATAAGCAGGTCTTTTTTTTTCATCAACTTAGCCTGAATAACTCCTCTTCTATGGGTATTGTAATAATTTTATTGATTCTTGGTGCTTAAAGCTATTCGCGTTGACCATAGCATTATTTCCATCCTGAACTAATGTTTTTTCTTCTTAAGGTGAAGGAGAAAACCAGAGAAGCAAAAAATATCCTCACCGTTAGGGAGGATTGAAACAAGGTGTTTAGTCGAATTCTATTAAACGAAAGCGCTTCTAAAACATTAAAAAACACCTGCGTTATTTTTTTTGTATATTGCAGTATAAGTTAACCATAAATCAATTAAAATGAAAAAACTATTTATTACACTCTCCCTATTGTTGTGTTTCGTCCTAGCAAACGCACAAAACTCGATGACTTTTGAGTCTGTAACCTACATCAATGGTGTTGGTGCTTCAGATGTTCCTCGATTCATAGAACTTCATAAAAAGTTTGCTGACATGGCTGTAGGAGAAAACAGAAAAGCAACTGGAGAATGGTTATTCAGACACTGGTATGGCTCAGGACACACTTTTGTACTCTATGATCAATACAATACCATGGAAGATTACATGGCTGATTCAGATTTGTATTTGAAAAATGTCAAAGCTAAAATTGACGCGATGAAAGATGAAAGTGAAAAAGAAGCCATCAAAAAAGATTGGTCCGAATACCGTGCTTTTTCAGACGGACATACCGATGAAGTTAGAGCAATTGCTACTGATACTGGGTTTCTAACGACTGCGGATGTAAACTTTGATGTTCCTTTTGTGATGGTTCTCGGAAGATATAATTCTTCGGGAAGCTGGACAAAAATGGGGAATGCTTTTTTCGATTGGAGAATCAAACCTGAAGTAGATGCAGGCACTTCTATTGCGGGAGGGGTTTCCTATCACTATATGGGCTCAGGACCTGAAGTAGAAGTTTGGCAGTGTTATAACTCTCTAGTAGATTTTGCGACTGCTGTAACCACTACGACAGCCCAAACAGACGCCGCTAAGGAATCCAGCAAAACATTCTGGAGCTTAGTTACTGGTGCTCATGAAGACCAAATTTATATGCATATCGGACATGTTGATTTAGAAAAAGGAGTTTTTGATTTAGCAGGACCGAATAAATAAACTTGATACATTTTTATAGAAACCCTCCCTACTGGAGGGTTTTTTATTTAGACTAAAAAAGTTATGAAAAGGCTGCTTTTATATTCTCCTGAAACACCTGCTATGGCCTTAGATTACTACAGCATAAGTGTTATGGTGTTTGCGTCAGCTGAGGTTTTTGCGCAAAGCTCGTTTATAGATACGGAATGTCTTTAATCAATTTACACTATTAAATGACAATACATTTTCAAAAAAAATTGCGACAAACTTTACCAAGAATAAAAAAAACTCAACGAAATTAGGACGTATCTTTGTTTGTAATTTAGATTAAGTTATATTTAAATATATAATCAGCACTATGAAAAAACTACTTCTAATATTATTGTTTATTCCTTTGGTTTCTATTGGTCAAGAAATTGAATCTGATGAAGAAAATACTTTAGAGAATCGAATTAATTTAGGTTGGGCATACTATGGCAGAGGAAATGGAATCTCATTAACATATGACAGAGAGTTTTCGAGTTTTTTTTCTGCAGGAATCGGTTTAGAAGAATATTTCAGTGATGATGAAATAGAATTATCTTATTTTATAGTTACGGACTTTCATCTTTCAAAACTTTTAAAAATTCCAGGTAAGATCGATTTATATCCAGGTTCAGAAATCGGATTTTTTGATGAAGATTTTGAGGCGCATTATTATTTGGGGTTATCGGTCCCAATAAGCAAAACCATTGGTGTTTATACTGAAATTGGTTCTAGAGGAGTTTTTGGGGTTTATATGAGCTTTTAATTGATGAAATAGTATCATCTGTTTGTGTGATTTAGAGGTTTTACTAGAGTCACCCCAGTATTATCTATATATCTTTCATTTGAAAAAACTGTTTTTTATTTGACTTTGCTTTCCATTACTTTCTTTTAATCAATCAAGTATTTACTCTTTAAGATTATAAAAAGATTGGAAAGTCATCTCCCCAAGTATCAGCACGTATTGGTTATCACGTGTATATGCCTAAATAAATACTTTAAATATTACCAAAGCATAAATCACAAAACGTGCATATCTGAAAAGCGACCAAATCAAATAATACTTAAAATTGTATTTAATCAATCCCGAGGCGAGACTCACTAAAGAGTGTGGTATTGGGCTGATTGCTCCCAACAACACGAAAAGACCTCCCCATTTTCGTAAATTCACAATATGTTTTGCGATTTTATTTTCAATATGATTTTTTATGCTAGGAATTAAAAACAATCGATTCCCAATCAGGTATGAAATGATTCCGCCAACGTAGGAAATAGTGGCCAGTGTAAACAAAAACAACCAAGGATTCGCTGATTTTGAGGCCCACGCAATGAAAACTTCTGGTGGAATTAAACCTAAAATAGTTTCTGAAGCTAAAAAAAACGAAAATATAACTTTAGAGGAATAAGAAGCGACTAGGTGATTAAGCAGAGAATTAAAATCCAAAACGAAAAGCTCCAATCCTACTAACAATAGAATAAAAATAATTATAGCAACACTGCCTTTAAAAAAAGTATTCTTTAAAAAAGAATAAAATTTTGTTATTTGATAATAGCGATTGAGCAAAACCAATCGTTTACTTAAACTCAAATTTGATTTTAAATTATTTTTGATTCCTAAAGATTTTTGCATTATTAAAAAACAACTGCGGTTACATCAATTAACCTAGACACATCGATTTTAGTGGCATGGTTTTCATTATTTTTTGAATTAAAAAAACGGTTGAAAAGGTCTGTTATTATTGAATATTTCATACTATTTTTCAATATTTTAAATCGACATCAAAGCTAATGAATTTTTCAAGCTTTAATTTTATTAAACTGTAAATTTAAAATATACTTTTTACGTTAAAAAAGAAAGCTCGGAAGGACAAGATTCTTCTCGGAATGGTTTTGATGGGGAGTGAGAAAATACAGCTTTTAGGAGAACTAAAAGAAGATTTGAAAAAGCATTAGAATAGATTCACTATTAAGCTATTGTTTGTCTTATAAGTAAATCTTTATGGAGTTTATTCTTTGATTCATTTTAATATTTACATTAAAAAGAAATATCATATTCCATATCTTGATTTCCATAAAATAGAATTGTCGATGCTGAAAATAGAGTCCTCTTCAATTTTATAAACTTTGCCTAAACCTCTGTAAATTAAATAATGATTGTTTCCATTTTTTAAATATTTCAAGTCATAGCTTTCTAATTTAGAATTACGCTTTTTGACCGTCCATCCTTTTTCTTCCTCTAATAAATAAAGAGAGTCCTTTGCGAGCACATGATAAATCCTATCAATCGTGAATAAAGCATCTTCTGTTTCTACACTTATTTCCGGGCTTTTAATATTGATCTGATTGAAGAAACTAATCAACAATAAAAAGGATATGGGTGTCATTCCTTAAAGTTAAGCTTTAATTATTAAAATGTACCTAGGATAGTGTATGTAAATAAATTTTTAATATAACCGCGGTATCCGTTATAGTTTTGCTCAAAATATCAGGCATGAAAATTCTAATTCAAATTATCATCGTCATTTTACTTCTAAACCTACTCGGATGGGTCATCTCCATGTTGATTGGACAGCATTTGTAATCAATAAAGCTCGGATTCAAACATTTTGGGCGTTATATCTGCATTGGGTTGGGATGCGGAATGGAATAAAAAACCCGGATTATACAAATTGATCTGTTGTGGAATGATTTCACCCTTCTAAAACAAATAAATTCAACGTCTTAAGGAAATCTCAGCGTATCCCACAAGTATCCCGTATCATTTACTCTTGTAACATTTGGTCCCATTAAAAAATAGACGTTTTTATTTGTCGTTGTGTAACTATTAGAAAATTTCAAAAACCTTTGCGGATTATAGGGGATGTAAACTCTTGATGGATAAATACTATCATTAACAGTAACTTCATCAACGGAGACCCTCCAATTGGGCAAAGGGGTTCCTCGAGGTTCTTTCCCATATAATTCTGTCCAGGTAATGCCCCCACTCTTTATTCCAGAACTCTTGCTGCTTTTTTCAAATCTAAGGGAACCGATATATTCAATTTGATGATTGGATAGATTTATTATTTTTAAACTGTACCAATCTCCA